>Ga0326728_10004668_pt1 | contig 40019 bp, 39 predicted proteins | sample MB3enrmetagenome_FD_207602 | JGI IMG/M metagenome (GOLD analysis project Ga0326728, IMG submission 207602) | Lab enriched peat soil microbial communities from McLean, Ithaca, NY, United States - MB31MN | ecosystem: Environmental > Terrestrial > Soil > Wetlands > Peat | place: USA: New York... | reverse complement strand
CGTCCCCGTTCACGCTATCATACCCTACTCCAAATGGTGAACTCCCGGTACTCAAGGAGATTGTCTTGACGACCGTATTGCTGGTGCCTGAAATCACACTCACAGTATTGGAAACCTGATTGGTCACATATACGTCTCCGTTACTACTGTCATACCCTACTCCCACGGGATACGAACCCACGGAGATTGTCTTGATGACTGTGCTGCTCGCGCCGGAGATCACGCTCACGTTATTGGTGTCCATGTTGGCCACGTAGATGTCTCCATTACCACTGTCATACGCTACTCCATGTGGCCAGCTACCCACGGGAATCGTTTTGATGACTGTGTTACCGGAGATTACACTCACAGTATTAGCTATTACGTTGGTCACATAGATGTCCCCGCTAGCGCTGTCAACTCCCACACCATCTGGAAGGACACCCACAGGAATAGTAGCGATAACTGTCCTGTTCGCTCCGCTGATTACGCTCACTGTGTTGGATTCACCATTGGCCACATATACGCCCCCATCACCGTTGTCATACGCTATGCCGGCAGGCGAGCTCCCTACTGATACCCCCGCTTCAACATTACCGGTTTGTGAATCTATGATAACTACATTGTTGGACTCATCGCAAGTCACGAATTCCTCATTGAGCGCGGACACTGCTGCTACGAATGTAGGGTATGAGCACCAGGGAACTGGGGAGTTTCCTGGTAAGAGTGTATTATTCAGCAGGTCGAGAGTATAGGTCACAGAGCCTATCCCCGGAAAAATAGTGATAGCGACAGCAACACTCTGTGTAGTCACACCACTCAAAGTAGCGTTGACAAAGAGTGCGAGAGATCCTGTGGTGGCCCCAGCAGTGAAACTAACCGTATTGCCTGCGCTCGCGCTTAGCATGCCTAGAGTGCTGGTTAGGGACCAAGAATAGACCGTGCCGGGAGGGCAGAAGTTGCCCGGATTGCATGTTGGAGTAGCGGTAAAGTTAGTCTGACCACCGACAATCATGTTGTAGGAAGACGGACTTACACTGACTGACACTAGAGTGGGGCTGGTCGGGGTGGCCGGGCTCACAGTAACGGTAATGACATTGCTTACAGTACCGTCGGAAGGGTTTTTCGAATCAGTTGCAGTCGCCTGAGCATAGTAGGTTCCCGCCGCGTTGTAAGTATGCGAATATGTGTTGACCGAAACATTCTGTTGTCGAGTTCCGTCACCAAAATAATACTGGTAACGGTAAGGAGATGTTCCGCCTGTAGGTGTCGCAGTGAAGGTCACAGCCTGCCCTACCGGGGGTGCTGTGTTGTTGGCAACTAGGGCGAGGCTGAATGCCGTGGTTCCTACACTTATTAGGATGAGGGGGGAACAGGTGGAATTGCCTGAGGAATCATAAACCTCAACGTCAGCCAAGTATGCGCCAGTCTTGGCATAAGAATGGGTTGCTGAAGTACTCCTAGCGTTAGTAGAATTACCGTCACCAAAGTTGAAGTTGTACCTGGCGAAAGTTCCAGTCCCGCCGGATGCCGTGGCAGTGAAAGTCACCAAGACCCCGGTACCTGGGTTTGCGTTACTGACCATAAGTGTGACCACCAACCCTGTCTGAGTAGGCCATGAACTCCCGTTCGCAATATTCCAAATGGCTACGTTGGCCTTCGGGGTGCCTACCCCAGTGATAGGGTCCCAGCCCGCGTGCGCGGCGTAACCATTGTTGCCAGTGGTAATATCATGGAAACTGTCATTGTATGCTGCCCCAGATCGAAGGATGGAATAGAGGACGGGGTTGATAAGACCAATATCTCCTACATGAATCTGGTCAGCAATTGCAGTGAGCCCTGCCCACATAGGGGCGGCGTCGGAAGTGCCAGCCACTCCATATGATAATCCGCCCGAGATAGTGTCGAGCCAAGTTCCAGCAGTGATTCCGACGTCAGGCACGCCGCGGAGGCCTTTGTTCGGGATGCCGTAGCCGTGTTGATACCAGGGTTGAGCAGTTGGTGCCCACCCCCCTCCAGCCCCGCCACCATTGTTGCAGCTCGAGCCTGACTCGTTTCCGCTCCACGCTCTCTCGACACCGTAGTTGTCGCTGAGCGTGAGGTTGAGAGTGGTTCCACCAACTCCAGTAACATCCATGTCTGAGGCAGGATAGTTGGTGGAAGCTGTGTTCGTGCCATCGGCCGCACCACAGTCTCCACTGGCAGCAAAAACACTGATGCCTTCTGCCGCAGCCGCCTGAAGTATTGGATGAAGTATCGAATAGCTTCCATCAGTCGAGGCGTTGCAAGCATATGAGCACGAAGCACCGCCGTATACCCCTACGTCAGGCAACCCCCATGACAGAGAGATGGTATTGGTGAGATCATCGGCAACTAGCCAATCTATCGCCTGGTAGAGACCATTCCCAGCATCGGGTGAGAATGTCATCTCCGTGGTTGCCTCGGTAGCCATGACGTGAGACCACTGTAGGTCCAGATCCTCCTCGAGCCCCCACCCGTAGTTTGCACTGGTGTTGTAGGTGGAGGACGGAATCGGATAGTTCCAGTTCACAGGCGCTGTTGGAAGACCGCAGTCCGAATCGAAACTGTTTAGGTCGCTCGCAAGAATGGTCTGTGTCTCCTCGTATGCGTCCACTATAGCGACCTTTGCCCCCAACCCCGTGTAGCCTCCGGCATGTAGAGCAGCGACATTGTATGCAGATTCTATTTGCGCCGGTGAATCGTAACCTCCAGGACATGATACAAGAGAATGCACAGGCTCGGTGGAGCCTGTGGTCATGAAGTAATCTGGTTGGTTGTAGAGTGCATTGGTGAAACCGTAAGCCCCACTTATGCCTAGTGACTGGGGAACTTGGGGTGCGGTTGTAGGTCCGAAGGCGATGCCCCCTTGCGGAAATTTGTAATCGGCAAATGTTGTGTGGAATGCCACGCCCATTACTTGGGGATTGCCAGTCACGCTCAGGTCTAGTCTGTTGGTCGTTGGCTGTACAGTGAGGCCGAAACTTTCGAAGTAATGCTCCAATGAGAGATAGGATGTTTTGCTGGGCGCAAAAGTAGATGTGAACTCCGATGGTGTGATGAATTGACGGAATTCCGGTGAACTAGGATTTGAGACTTGCTGGATGAGATGGTCGAGTTCGGTAGAATTTTGCAACGGTAAAGAAACCCCTACGTCTATGATGGCACTCTGCGATGTTGGTCCCACTTTGGTGGCAGCGGGGAACATCACTCCTAGAGCAATCCCGAGGGTTTGAAGCCCATTCGTGGCGTCCTTTTCCATACTGACCACTAGGGGTGTGCCAATGGGAGATAGTACCAGCACGGCGGAGATGGCAACAATGCCCCACACATACGCCCCCCTATTTCGATGGGCTTCCATATGCCCAGGAATGAGAAGGCACATAATAAAACATGAGGACCTTCTATGGGAGTAATCCCTACTTCTAACTTTGCTGGAAAAGCGGCGCCAGTATGTGTGGTCAATAAACGCACTCCTTGCCTTGCCGCGACCTGGGGACAACCACCCCAGCGTGCTACCTTTTAGAACAGCAGGGGTTAATGGTCATTGGGGGCCCCGGTACCTCTCCCACATCTTCTCCAAGGCCTTCTCGTTGGCCGGGTAACACGGCAAACTGAGGACCTCGTCGACCGACGGGGCCAGACCATCTGGTAGGCGTGGTGGGTCCAGGTCATGCGAGAAGATCTCAGCTCCGCTCCTCAGGAAATACCTCACCTTGTCCGGGTATCTGACGGCCAGCACGTCCCAGAGCGGGACATCTTGGTGATCGTTACACCCTTTGGCCTCACCGGTCTTGCCTCGGTCACCGACCGTTGCCTGCACCTTCAGAATCTGACCGTTGGGGTGAAGTGCGATCATGTCGACTGGCCCAGTCGGTGACAGGTTCCTGTAAACGTAGTAACCACGGTCCATCAGGTCCGCCGCCACCTCCAACTCAATCTTGGCACCCTTGACGGCTGTGCATTTCACTCCTGTATCGGCTTTCCCATTCATGGCTTGTCTGCCTCGATTCGATTGGCAGACAAGGCAATCTCCCGCGCTTCACCGCGTATTTCCTCAGTAATTGCAGCTTTCGAGCCATGTCTTCAACCAAACTCCAAAACTCCCCAAACCCCTCTCTCCTCTTTTTCCCCCCCTACCTTCCCCCTCATACTCCCCCTACCCCCCCTTACCACCAACCACCCCCCAACCACCACTAAAATGGAGAGTGAGAATCAGGGTCGTCGAAAAATCGGTAACAGAGGAAATGTGCGCTCACACGGACTGCTCTTTTCAGGCAGACTATCAGGGGAATCCCAGTTCGACTAACAGGGGAAATTTGGTGCACTCACGGAGGGAACTAACTGAGGAAACAGGGGAAAAGCACACCCCTGCCTTTCCAGTGCAGCACTTGGGAGTTACAGGGGAAATTTGCGGCCAACATTGATATACTCGCAGCACTTCCCCGTCGCTGGTGGGTTTTGTTGAAAAGTGGTTCAGGGAAGCGAATCACTGACTATGGCTCAACCAGTCCCGCACAACTTCCCCCACCGATTTCGACACCTCCAGCACCGGACAACATGTCGATCGATGGCATGGTCCAGAGCCTGGCCAAGGGTGGCACCGTGTTCTACAAGACGGGGAACGAGGACCAGCTGAGGGACACGTACGTCCCGGCGCATCTGCCCCACCGTGAGAAGGAGATCAAGAACGTCCTCAAGGTCCTGGCGCCCGCGGTGAACGGCGAGGTCCCGTCGCATCTCATCATCTACGGCAAGAGCGGGACCGGGAAGACGGCCGTGGTCCGGCTTGTCCTCAAGTCGCTCCCCAACCAGGCTGCTCCAGGCGTCACGATTACACCGCTCTTCGTCGATTGCTCCAGGGCAGACACCCACTTCTCCGTGATGAATGCCCTGGTGAGCACGCTGGTCGACCTGGAGGCGGTCCCGGGCGCAAAGCGGACCGGCGTCAAGCACGGAACTAACGAGCTCTACGATACGTTCACGAAGCTGCTCGAGAAGCGCGGAGGCATCGCCCTGGTGGCCTTGGACGAGATTGGCCGGGCCATCCGGAACTCCGGGGAGGAGATGATCTTCACCCTGGTCAACCTGAACAGCTCGCTGAGGAACTCCAAGATCGCCCTCATCGCCACGACCAACGACAACCTCCTGTCGGAGCAATTCGCCCAGCCCACGAGCAGCCGGCTGAACGAGGAGAGGATCCACTTCCCGCCATACAACCAGTCCCAGCTCCTAGACATCCTCAAGGCGCGAGCTCGCGAGGTCTTTGTCGACGGTGCCATTGACGACCCGGCGCTGGCCAAGTGCGCCGTCTACGCCGCCCAGGAACACGGGGACGCGAGGAGGGCCCTCGCCATCCTGCGGGTGGCCGCCAGGGTTGCTGGCCAGGAGAGCTCCCAGCAGATCACCGAGAACCACATCGACCTGGCGCGGGCCGACCTGCAGCGGGATATGGTCCTGGAGTCCATACTGACGCTCCCGGTCCAGCAGAAGGCCGTCCTCTACGCCATCGCGCTCCTCACCCAGCACGGAAAGCCCCCGCCCGAGTCCAGCGCGATCTACACGACCTACATGCGGATCGCAACCCAGGTAGGAATGAGCCCGCTCCACCAGAGGAGCGTCCGGAACTACGTTTCCGACTTCAGGAGCCTGGCCTTCATCGACACCACGCTCAAGAACCGCGGCAGGGGCGGCGGGGTAAAGCTCGAGGCCCGTCTGACGGTATCCCCTGAAGTAGTGATTCACTCCATCGAGCAGGACACCATGTTCGAGGCCTTCGCGAAGTCCCGGCAGATGAGACTGTAAGACCATGGGAGGAGCGGGGGAACCCCTGGCCAACTCGGGAAAACGAAGGCCAGAACGCCACCGCCCGACTGAACCGAAGGAGGGCAGCGTCCTAGTCCAAGGAGACACCGTCTCCATCGCCTCTATCGAACTGAATAGCAAGGAAATTGCATCCTACCTTCAGCCACTAAGTCCTAGACAGAGAGTGGAAAAGACCGAGACCGCTCTTAAAATCGGCTTCATGTCGTTAGAGCGAGCCGCCACGCACCTTGACTTGGAATTCGTCCGAGGTGAGATCAGAGGTCTCTTGGTCGACGTCAAAGGAACAGTCGGAGAGATACCCGACAATCTTGAGAAGACACTCAGCGGGCGTCTCGGGGCGAAGGAGGGTCCGGTTCTCCAACCCATACTCGCGTCCGTCGAGAAAGCGCAAGAGGTTGTCTACAGAAAGCTCAGCGAAGTTCAGTCACTTCTATCTGACGACATCGATCCAAGAAAGGAATCGTCAACCATTGCGGTCGCCCTCCGAACCATTCGCGAGCTCTTGGACCCAAAGTCACCCAACTCCGTTCAGGGGGCCATGCAACAGGCTCTCGCAGACATGGAGAAGGAAGACGGTACCCTTGCGCGGATCAAGACCATGGTCGACCCAGAGCACGAAGGGTCGATTCAAAAGGCTCTCGAACAGTCGGTCGCCGCCCTCACTTCTTCTGATGGTGATCTTCTGAAGACAGTAAGGAAGGTTGTCAGTGAGACGGTCGAACCCCTCTCAAAGAGGATGGACCTATTGACCCTTACCGTGAAGGGAGAGGAAGCGGCAGAGGGGGCTCGAATGGAGGGTGTGAAAGGAGGGGCGCGGTATGAGGCAGAGGTCGTCCTGGAGCGCCTCTCTGCCTGGGCTTCCCTCTCGGGTGCCAGGGTCACTCATGTGGGTCCCGACAATCAGCCAGGGGATGTGCTCGTTGTCATCCCTCCGGCAGTTCCCGGTCAGTCTCCCGTGAGGGTAATTGTCGAAGCCAAGTCAGAGGGCGAAAAGGCCGCGAAGGGACGAATCGCCATTTCGAGGATTCTGAAGGATTCGCTCGAAACGAGGAAGGCCGATGCGGCCGTCTACATCTCGGAGACAGCCGAAGGGCTTAGACAAGAGATTCATGACTGGGCGGAGGGAGAGATTGGCGCCTCACCCTGGGTAGCTACCGTGGATGAGAATCTCCTCACCGCAGTCCGTTACGTGGCTGCGATGCGTCGATTGCAACTATTGGCCAGGGAAACCTCGAAGCATCGACCAGACGTCTCCAGTCAAGTGGTGACCATCCGTACTGCTCTCAACCACCTGAAGAACATCAATACGACCTGCGCGACCTTGTCAGAGGCTACGGAGAATATCAGGGAAGAAACAAGAGAGATGCGGGAGCAGGTCGACGACGCTCTCACAGAGATAGAGGCACGCCTTACCAAAGCGGAAAAGTAGGTGGCCCCTCCTGGGCCCTGACAAACCCGAGCATGAAGGAGCGCAACGTCATCGAAAAAAGTCTATATAGAACGATTGACTATTGAAGGTCAGCAAGAGAACCGAAGGAGGCGGAAACGGAGCACCGTTGATCTCAAGCGAATCTGTAGAAATCAAAGTTACCTAATTTACCAAGTGTAAGTAGTGAATCCAAATGAAGGCAAGGGCAAGACCCAGGCCACCAACTCATGTGAAAGTTACCAATCGTTACCTGTTGTTACCTGTTTGAAACCGAGTCCATTGTGAAACTGTCGCCGTAGTTTCCTGTCGTTATTGCGTCTGACCATGTTGCGTTCAGCGTGAGGCATCTCCGTACGCCTCGGGTTCTCCTGCTCCGGAGAAGCAGGTGCAAACAGCATCGGTAATCAGCGAAGAGCCTCGAAGTAGTGACCGCCCCTGTCGGCAACCATCCAGCTGCCAGGGTCGCCAAGTGGATGCAAGCAGTGCAAGTGAGCTGACGAATCGCCTCCCGCTGGAGAACTGGACTGGCAAGCCCATTGTCTTGTTCTTCCGTGGGCTGTCCGGGGAAACCAGGGTCGAGCTGCCGACCGTTGGGGCCGTGTCACACGACATGCCGCTCGTGTATGAGCGGATTCCCTGCGAGGAGATTCCTCTCTCTGTCAACAGAGAGATGTCCCTCCCGATCTACAAAGGGCACCGGGTAGAAGGGCTCCTTGGGCAGAGGGAAGGCGCCAGAGATCTCCCCGAGCCAAGAAACGGCGTCTATCTTATCGTGCCGAAGTGGGTTGCAGAGCTGGCCCAACGGCAGGGTTGGACAAGACGCGACCTGTTGATCACTGGCAAGGTTCGCCGCAACAGAACAACCCACGAGGCGGAGGGCATCGAAAGCCTGACCAGGATATCGGGTGGGGGCGTTGCGTCCGGCGACGCCCTCGGCAGGGAGGAAGGACCATGATCGAAGCTCTCCCCGCTCCCCGACCGGGTCCACTCCTAGAGAGCGTGAACTGGTTCATCACTCCTCGGTGCAACTACCGCTGCAGGTTCTGCTTCTTCAGGCAGCGAGCCTACGAGAATGTCCGCCCGCTGCCTGGAGGCCTTCTGGTCACAGTGCGCCAGGCCCGAGATATGCTACGACACCTTCGGGAAGCTGGAACCAGGAAGGTCACCTTCGTCGGGGGCGAGCCAACATTAGTCAAGTCCCTCCCCTCTCTGGTAAGGTTTGCCGACGAACTGGGAATGGCGTCGATGATTGCCACCAACGGAACAGGTCTCACCGACCAGCTGCTGGACCAGCTCGCCCCGCCACTCACCAACAGGGCGCACCCCGGGGCAGTCAAGTTCAGCCTAGACAGCGGCATTGGAAGTGTCGAGAAGGCCCTCGGTCGGGGAACCGGTCACCATGTCGAGCTCCTGCTGAACCGGGCAGCCGCAGTCCGCGCCCGCGGGATTCCGCTGATGGTCAACACGGTGGTCACGGCTCTGAACTGGCAGGAAGAGATGCACGATATCCTGGGGGAGCTGGGGCCGATCGAACGATGGAAAGTGCTCCAGGTCCTCAGGATCGAAGGGCAAAACGACCGGGAGTGGGACTCCCTGAAGGTCACCACCGACCAGTTCTGGCAGTTCGTCGACCGCCACCGCGACCTCAAGCCTATACCCGAAGACAACAACGCGATGACGGAGTCCTACGTGATGGTCGACCCGTTGGGCAGGTTCTTTCAGAACACGGGGGGGCGGCACAACTTCAGCCGGCCGATACTCGAGGTTGGCGTTGAGGCTGCGCTGAGCGATGTGAGGTGGGATCGGGCGAAGTTCCTAGCGAGAGGAGGGTCGTATCAGGTTTGCACCTGAGGAGCCTATCAGGGAGTGCCCGGAAGCTTGGACCCCGCAGCCACATTCCACACGCTCTTCTCCTTCTTGGGAGGTGCCTGAGGAGCTGGAGGAGTGCTAGAATAGTGTGGGAACGCACCTAACGGGGTGGAGTCGGGCCCTTCCCCTTCTGCAGAGAGGGTTTAGACGCCGCTGGTGAACCCTTGGGACTGGTCTCCACGACCTTCCCGCTCTCCCTCCCATCTGGGCCTCCCTCCTCTTTGGCTGGCACATCCGCAGGCTTCTCGGAGTGATGGTCGGCTCGCAGTTCCATCACCGTCGACTCTGCCTGAATGAGGTATGGATTCTCCTTGTCCATCAATATCCGAACAATCTCGTTCAGCTTGTCAGTGAATGACCGTGGATCCTCCAAGGCCAGTCGGTATCGCTCGTGCCGTTCAATGTATTGGATCAGGTCCACGTCAAGACGGAAGGTCTTTGGATTGCGACGGTACTGGTGATCGGTGGCAAGGGACGGAGGGCCCAGCATGCCCGAACTCACCAGGTCCTTGTCGTGCCCGACCAGGTCCTCCTTCTTCTCTTCCTGGCTGGGTGTAGGAGGTGCAGGAGGTGTAAGAGGCGCGGATGGTGCCAGTTGCTCAGTCGTGTCAGGCGCCGGTGGCGTTACGGCCGGTCCGCCCTTCACTGGACTAAGAGTCTCCAATCCCCTCATTTTCTCATCCTGTGGCTGTTTCTTCTCCTTAGAATCCTTAGGACCGAGCATTGGTGCCTCCCTCTATGCGTTTTGTGCCATAACCGTCGTGAAGACGGTCAAGGACCTCAACGGCGAGCTGGTTGAACTCCCGAGCTCCCCTTGTATGCTGCTGAAAGTAGGATATGGGCTCCTGCAAGGAGGTCGCCCGCTCAATATTCTCATCGTATTCAATCACGGTGCCGAAGACCAGGGGCCCATACTTGTCTCTCAACTTCCGCTCGACTTCCTTGCACTCCGAATGCAGAGCCACGATCTTTCGATGGTAGAGTGTCAGGACGTAGCCGATGACCCTGGTGGAATGACCATATTTCTGCGAGGCCAGCTGGAGGATGTAGTTGAGCTGGTCCAGGCCATAGAATGGAAGGGGGCTGCAGGAAACAGGAACCAGCAACAGGTCGGAAGCGCAAAGGGCGTTGATCTCTGTCAGGCCGTACTTGTTGTGGCTGTCGATCAGGATCAAGTCGTAGATGTTCCGTGCCGGGGCAAGTGCTTTGGAAAGCAGCAACTCCCTGTCCTGGTCGGTGTCGATGTCCAGGTCAAGGCCATAGAGGTCCACCGATGCAGGGACCACATCCACGTTCTGGAAGCGCGTTCGTTGAATGATGTCGACAAGGGGTTTGCCACCCTTGAGTGCGGCGTAGACGGAATGCTGGATGTCTGGTGGTGATGGTGCCAACATCCATGTGGCTGCAGCCTGGGGATCCAGGTCGACCATCAGTGTCCGCTTGCCCATCTCGCCGAACTCAGCAGCAAGATTCACCGCGGTGGTGGTCTTCGCAACGCCGCCCTTGAGGTTGAACACATAGATGACCGGGGCTCCGGCTCCACTCACCAATCGAACTCCTCTCCTCGAGATGCAAAATGACGTGTTCGGGGATATAAGCTTGTGTTTCCACTGGAAAGTGTAAGTCCAAGTGTAAGACTAGTACACTTACACGCGTACACGGCCCAGATCGCCCCCCAGCGCTGCCCACAGCACAGTCCAGAGCGCTGTCCAAGAACAAGTCTAAGTGTTAGTGTAAGTACACTTGTACGCGTACACGGCCAAGTCTGGCGGCCACCACTGTCCACAGCGCTGTCCCAGAAGCAGTCCAAGAGTAAGTGTTAGTACACAGGTACGCGTACACGGGTTAGGCCGACCGGACGATGCGGTACACGGCGTCAGACCAGAGTAAGTCCCAGAGTCAGTGCCAGTACACAGGTACGCGAGTACGGTCCAGTGATCAGGCTTCGGATGCAGGGGGCAGACTACCTATCTTCCCCATGGTGAGCACAGGGAGCATCCTCGCGATTCCGGGTGAAGTCGAGTAGTGAATCCACTTTCCCTCGAAACTCGATGCAACGAGCCCTGCCCCCTTAAGGACCCCCATGTGTTCACTGACGGCCACATGAGTGACGTGAAACACCACTGCCAACTCCGTGGCCGTGAGCTTGTCATGCATGTTCACCAGGGCGAGCATGAGGATCCGTGTCCGGTTGGCAATGGCCTGGGCCTGGCGCTGCGAAAGGAGCGCCTTATCCTCGTTCCGGATGGCCTCCAGGGTTCCTCTGAGCTGCATTGTTCTCAGGTAACCCTTTCCCCCGGTCAGTCTGTCCATCCTTCCCATGACAGATGCTGGCAGGGTGGTCAACGCTCCCTCGAGGGGAGTCCCAGGTTGAACGTTGGGCAACAGGCCGGCAGCCTTCCGGTTGATCGTGTAATAGGTCCACCATCCGCGGTGGCGGACCCCCACCAAGCCAGTCTCTACCAGCGTTCGCACTTGGTTGCTGACCGCGGCCTGGGTAATCTCAAGTGCTGCCTCGATCTCGGTTGCCGTGAGATCTCCATGTGCTTTCAGGAGAGAAAGGATGTGCACCCGCGTAGCATCGGAGAGGCCCCTTCCCCAGCGTTCCAGCTTCAACAGCCCGCGGCTGCGCCTGGCAAAGTGAAGGCTCTGCTGCAGCTCCTTGATCCTAACCGTGACCTGGTTCTTGGTCAACCGGTTGATCCGTCGCTTGAGCGGCCGCTTCGTCCGGACCATGTGCGTTCATGGAGCAACAATTCATATATAGTGAATGCCTACATGAAATCAGAGCATGAACAAATCGGACATGACCCCTGGATTAACGGCGATGTCCGAATTGTTGGTCAAAATGCCCCCTCTAAAGTCAAGGGTGGTGTGTCTGAATCATGCTTGGACTCGGACATAGGGGAAACTGCACCAAACCCCCAAGTCCAATACCTGCACAGAATGGACATGGCTTGGGCTATCGCAAGCCTTATCGTGCCACACACTATACATGATACATGAGCGAGGGAGCGAGCCAGGAGACCGAAGCCTATGTGGTAACCTTGAGTGCGGGAGGCCAGGTGGCCATCCCCCGCTTCATGCGCAAGCAGGTCAAGTCGGGAGAGCGTTTCTTGATCGTTCGTGTGGGCGATGGGTATTATCTGAAGCCCGTGCGTTCCCTCGGGCTCAAGGCCCTGTTGGACGACGTGAGGGTCTCCCTTTCCTCCGCGGTTGAGGCTGCGGGCCTGCAGCTGCGGGACATCGACGCGCTCGTCGCAGACGTAAGGAAGCACCACGGGATCCCAAGGCATGCTTGAACATGCCCATTAGCGCTGTCTTGGACACCAACGTCCTCATCAGTGGCCTCCTCTTTCCCAAGAGCCTCCCCTCCACCCTGCTCGACGCAGTGGTCGAGCCCCGGTTCGAGCTGATCTTGTCTGAATACATCCTCGAGGAAGTGGAGCAAGTGCTCTCTCGAATTCCTGGAGTGTCCGTGACGACACGTCAGGCAGCGCTCCGATTCCTCGTGGAGATCTCTCAGATGGTGACTCCCGTGGAAGGGAGCTGGAAAGTAAGAGACCCGAACGACCGTCCCATCTTGGGGACGGCGGTCGCGGGAAAGGCGGACTACTTAGTGACCGGAGACAAAGATATCCTGGTGTTGCGAGAGGTGGGATCCACCCGCGTTGTGACAGTCCGTGCCTTCGCCTCCGCTCTGCACTTCGAGTGAAAAGCAGGGTAGAACCGGCCTTGCCGTAGTCTTCTGTGACAGATTCCCTTTACACCTGCCATTTGGACGCAGACGGTGGCCAAGATTGATATGTCCAAGGTGTGTTTGGAACGGACATGGTGAACTCAACCAGCCCCCTGACCAGGGCTGAGCTCGGCAAATTGTTGACCGCGCTTCCCACTTTCCGACCGAAGGAAGGCTACTATGAAGCGCTCGACGCAGAGAAGGTCATACGGTTCTTCCTGGCGACCGGAGTCCATCCAACAGTGCTCGCGGACCCGGCAAAGGCCGAGCTCCGGATGGACGGACCCAGGTACGTGACCTGGCGCCGGCCGAAGACTGACCGGGTGATGCGCGTGCCAATCGGACCCGACGATGCACCCTGGATTGGAGGGTTCCTTGCTGATCTACCCCGACGGACAGAGAAGACATACAACCGGCTCGTCCAGGACATGGGAACACACGCGGGACTACGTGGGATGACGCCCCGGACGCTCCGGCACACCTTCCTGCGGTTACTGGCAGACAAGACGAGGGACATCGACGATGTGATGCGGTGGGGTGGGTGCTCGCTGAAGGTGGCAGTCGGCTATGTGCGGACGACTGACTCTGAGAGGGATAAAGTAATCCTTGAGAGTGGACTGTTGCAGGGGACGAAATGACAGCAGAAGGGCAGAAGAGAAGGTTGGGTGGTGGAATGCCAAGCTCCCAAAGTCCTACAGGTGTTGCGCCACGTGTCACCAAGCTCCCAGAGGCGCTTGACCGCAACGCCGTTCACCAAGTCTGGAAGCATACGTTTGAACACGTCGAGGCCTGCCTCAAGAGCATGATTTCGGCGAACCGGTCCGTCGTAGCAGCATTCCTTGAGTGCCTTCCAGCAAAGCTCCGCTCGGATCCATTCTACCACACCGAAGGACTGGTCGTCATCGTCGAAGGCGAGGAGGCGTGGCGGACTCTGATTGACAGGGATGGCGCCAAGAAGGGAGTCGAAGCACTGGCCATCGCGTGGTACGACTCGCAGACCTCGTTCGTTCGGTCCGGCGTGCTTGCTTCATGTCATGCATCTAAGGTGCCGGAGTTGGGAAGGTTCGATAGCAGCGTTGCCATGATTGACGTTTCGCAGTATCTTGACAGTGCCCACAGGGCAGGTCTCGCCAGTGGTTCCTTCGAATCACTGTCTAACACTCTTATCAGGGATGCGCGCGTTGTCGCAAGTTGCTTCTTCCTTAGCGTAGACCACGAGGGCAAGGTGGCAGTCGACGACATCTACTTGTCCAGCCGACTACCGAGGTGGGTCGAGGGAGCCGCCCACCCTAAGGTCATCAAGGTCCATTAGGGGCTTGGGTTGCGGTCACACCAAATGCCTTCTAGGATGTGGGAGACTGGCAGTGTTCCTCGTTGGCAAGACACGGGACATCGACGATGTTATGCGCTGGGGCGGATGTTCGCTAAGGGTGGCAGTAGGCTACGTGAGGACCACGGACAGTGAAAGGGACAGGGCGATTCTGGACGGAGGATTACTGTCAAAGTCTAAAGCTGATGACTTAGTGATACGAGAGAATCGGCCGGAGTGAATGATGAGGGAATGGATTCCGCTCTGCGAAACTATTGGGTTCACTCCGACCAGTCTGACTAGGTCGGGCAAGGACAAATATCTGTTGACCGTGGCCTTCATAGATGGGATCGGGCATCATTTGTCGACCGGCAATTGCACAGTGTCTGAACAGGGGGTGATTCTTGGGCAGGTAGAAACTCGACCCATTCCATTTGGCATTCTGTTCACGAAAAGGTATCTCTACTTTGACGGCACTCCCGAATGGGGGCTCACCCAGTTCCAGGAAGTCCTCCATAGTAATTGGGGCAGGATCCTTGACGCTTTGCTGAAAACTGGGCCAAACGGTCGCCTGCCATAGAGAACATCCATCTCAGGTTGGGAAATTGTCCACAACACTTTCAGTCTGAGGGTAATAGCTATCTCTGATTTCTCTAACCAAGTATTCGTAACGAATACGCTTGCATCCCTTATCCTTGTACCTCGGAATCCGGCATACCCCGCAGCGTCCGTGCGCCCCGTTGAACTTGCGGTACTGGCCAATTCGCCTGCGAATCTCTTCCGGACCGAGCCGGTCAAGGAACAGCCAGTCCCAGCGTCCGCTGATCGTCACCCAGCGCCGGCGAGCGATGCGGTTTGCGCGGCGAAGGCGCTCACCAAACACGTTCCACCTCGTAGTCGTTCATGAGGAAGCTCCAGCGCTCCTTGGTCCACCCCTTCTGCCAGGGGTACGGGCGGCACCGGGAGCATTCTGCGCTGCATGTGAAACGGGGAGGGTTGTGCTTGCGGTAATATCCAATAAGGCGGGGGGTGCTGAGGAAAAGTGTGTAGCACGCAACGCGGCGTGCGCGGCGGCGGGCGATCCGGTTGGCTTGACGGAGTCTTTGACCGAACATCTACGTAGCCTCCACAGGGGGTTGATGAGCTCTGTTTGCTTCGAAGCTGCCCCCGCAATGACACTCTTCTCCGGGAGGGTGCCAGCAGGCGTAGCACCAGCCGAAACTCCTGTCGGACCAGAAGGAAAGCACGCGGCGGACCTGTGCGAGCCAGAAATGACGGCGGCAGAGATAGCTCCAACCACCGATGTGCTCAACCTCTTTTCCCCTCTTGATTATTCGAACGGGATGAATCTCCACCCAGGGACGACGGCGACAAACCCCGTGCCAATCGCAGTGGTAAGATTCTATCGACTCGTAATCGTCAAAGTAGTCTATCTGCCCCGGTGCATCGATGCTCTCGTCTGCCATCTTCGTAACCTATGCGGTTTGCTCTGCCGCATCGGTTCGCAGTTGGTCATCGATTCACCTCACCATTCACATGCGCCTTCAAGTATTTGAAACCGGCAGTTCCTTGAGCCAATCCTCTTTTGGTGTGGGTGGGTGGAGGTGAAATCCTCAGGACTTGAGCGTGGCCCAGGGCTCACGGGGAGGCTTTGGATCGTGGAGGTTCAGGACGAAATCAAACTGCCACGTCTCGGTGTTCAGAATCCCCATCCCGCCATCTCGTTTGGGGACGCAGACCACATTCTCCTGGCTCATGGGGACGATCCAAGTTCTACCCACTCTGATGGGACGCGGAGGATGGTTGTAGTGCCCGAAGAAATGGAACCGTGGTTGCAATCGCTCCATGACATCAACAAGAACCTGGGCCCCAGCATTGGGGTCGCGGGTCAGACAGTATCCGAACGGCCCGTCATGGGTCAGCAGGATATCTGCGCAGCCAGGAGCAAGCCTCTTTGCGACCAGCAACTCTCTTGGCTCGAAATACTTGTCCGTGTTCCTTCCGCCCCCTGCACTCAAGTCGAGGGGATTGTCCCATGGAGGTTGTATCCCTCCTATGGTCAGAATACGCACGGGGTGTTCGTCACTTCCAACGTTATGAACATCGCTGCCAGCGAGATATGTGATCTTCCCAAGCGGATCCACAGGTTTGTTTCTTCGGCCCAAGAGGAATGCATGGTCTTCATGGTTCCCCCGACAAAAGTACGTCTGGTGGGTCGCCTCCATCCTTCCCTGGACGTACATGGATGCCATCAGTTCGGTCGGGTCATCCTTTGCATGCTTCCTGGTGGCGCTGTCGATTAGATTGAGGTCCGGGAAGAGGCCGACGTCACCGGCCAATAGAATAGCATCTATCTTCAGGCCACGACTCGATTCCCACTGGGCTACCAGTTCGTACACCCCGGGCAGGTTTCCGTGGACATCACCGAACACAGCCAGCAACATCTTACACCTGAAAGGGGCAATTAGAACCAGTGAGAAAGCGAGAACCCCATGAGGACCAAGGCCCCCTCAACGGTTCCAATGATCCCGAGGAGGAACAGCAGTGGGGAAGGAAAGGTCACCAGGTTTACGACACGAAACAGCAAATCCGCCAGGTGCAATATAGCAGACATGACAAGGAACACTATCAATCCCAAGATTCCAAAGGCATACCATGGGAACGCGTGTCCGAAGTAAATCCAGGCCACGTACGCTACCGCGGCACCTCCCCCTAAGGCAATGAGAGTCGCCCAGTGGAGATTGGACAGAGCCTTGGCGACGAGAATGAACCCCAAGATTCCGAGAAGGACTGCACTGAAGAAGGCAACTGTCCCACTTTGGGCGTTGAGCACCCCAAGCAGTATCCCGAATGCTCCAAGTGGGAGGCCGAGAACCACTAAGAGGGCCATCCCAGTCTCTTTTTGAACCTCAGACCCTCTGAACAAAGCCTCCAAAACGTAGAGCAGCCCGACTCCTAGGAGGGCAAGTCCCACAAGACCTGAACTAGCAAAGATGTTCCAGTCCATCCTCTTGAGCTATCAAGAGGGGGCTATTAAGCGCTGTTCTCGAAGAACAGATGGATTGGGGTCATTGTTCAGTCCAGTCAGGTCTAGGGCGAGTGTCTTCCTTCAAAGGCTCCTTCCTTGATTGTTCTGCTCCTGCGGGCGGGGGAGGCATGTAGCCATCATATTCGGGGGGAGGCAAAAGGTCCGCTGAAGCCTGGGGCTTGCTTGCAGTGCTAAGCCTCCAGAGCACAGCAGCGAGAATAAGTGCGCCAGCCAATCCAAATGCGATAATGGGCAGCTGGGTCGATGGCGGGAAGCCCGACGGGGCAAAGTACGACCACGCAAGCGGGATCAGCGAACATCCTAGAAAGGATCCTGCGAAAATTCCCCCGATAAACACAATATGCTCCCGATAGCTCTGGAGGTGCGGGGGTCTAGGGGGCTCTTCCGAGAGGATTGCGATGGTAGGAATCACCCCGAAGACAAGAGGCAAGGCGAAGATCCAAATGACAAGAGCCCCAACTGGAATCCAGGAGTCTGCTTGGGAACCAAGACAGATTATGGCGTAGCCAAAAGCGGGAATGAAAAAATACCCAAAGAAGGAAATCATCTTGTCCAGTGTTGCGAACGCCGACAGCAGTGTGAGAACGCCAAGGATCTCGAAACTCAGGAGCGCGCCAAGGTCGGCAAGGGGTCCTCCGTAGACTGCCGTTAAGGCGGTGACGCCCAAGACAACAGACAAGAGAGGGCACCAAAAGTACACATCATCTTCGTAGCTCTTGTCCTCTCTTTCCCAGAAGAAGTAGAGCCATGCCAGCGCCACGGTGAATACCGCGACCCCCAGAATCGCGATTATCAACGCCAGGATGGAATCCATTGTTCTCCAATCCGCTCAGGGCTATTTCCATATTACGGCTCTTCTCCTTCAGAGATTTTGCGCGGTGCCCCTGAACTCTCCGAGAACGCTGTCAAAATGCCCGTTTGGAATCGCGCTGTTAATGTACCTGCAGCCCCATGTAGATACCGATGCCGCAGCCTGACAAGCAAGTGACAATCCTGACGCGGAAAGACATGCTCTCCAGACGCGATTCCAGCCTCGCAGAATTAGAGCTCAACCCTGCGAATGTCAGTGCCTGGTACAATCTGGGGTTCACCCTTGAGCATGGGGAGAGTGTCAGAGTAGGAGAGAAGAATTACACCAACCAGGATTGTCTTTTGACGGCGCTGGAACTAGACCCAAACGACCCTTTGATTTGGTACTACCTCGGACATGCCCTGATTGAGGGGGAGACAGTGGCAGTCACCGGAAGATCATACACAAGAATTGATTGTTACGTCAAAGCGCTGGAAATGGATGTGAACCTCAGCCCGGATTCGAACATGTGGTACAACCTCGGAGCTGCCTTGAAAGAAGGGGAGCGGGTTCAGGTTCGGGGGAAGGTGTTCACTCGTATTGATTGCTACACAAAAGCATTGGCGCTCGATCCGCGAGATTCCTTCGTCTGGACCCTCCTCGGACATATGCTGAAGGATGGGGAACGAATCCAGGTTCAGGGGAAAGAATACGCCAGTAGGGATTGCTATGCGAGCAATCTGGAGCTGTCTTACGATCCGAGTGGGAGTGACTCGATCATCGACAACATGATACCCCTCTTCGACCGGTTGCATTCGACATGGCGGAACCTCGGGAACCTCCTTTTGAAGGAAGGAGGGCAGGCAAAGGTATGGGAGAGAGTGTTCACAGCACAGGATTGTTTCCGGAACGCGCTGGAACTGGACCCAAGCTGCAAAGAGGGTTGTTGGAACAACCTCGGGACCACCCTGAAGAAAGGGGAGAAGGTGCATGTCGGGGGGAAAGTGTACACTGAACGGGATTGCTACCTGAGGGCGCTGGAGTACGACCCCAACATGAGTGTCGCCTGGCACAACCTAGGGAACACACTGAAGGATGGGGAACGGGTTCTGGTTAAGGGGAAGGAGTATTCGGCACAAGATTGCATCTCGAAAGCGAATGAGCACGGTACACCAGAAGTCAAGAAGCTGACCGTTGATTGGATGGAACCATGACCTTCAAGGATTGCCTACTGTGAACGGACCATGCGGGTCCCTGCCAAGGTAACTCGGGTATGATTGGGTCATCGCTCGTGCTCCACCCAGTCAGGTCGGGGGAGGAGCTTTGTTGGGTCAGGTTTTGCAGACTGGGGTTGCGAAAGTTTCTCCACCGGGGCGATGACGCGCGCCACCCTGAAGCCATCCCTCGACACTATGAGAGAGAAGAAATTGGTCGAGTGGTTGGTCGAACGCATCTTTACAATGCGGATCCTGCGTTGTATGGTATCTTCGTTGACCTTCACCATCATCATGTGGATGATGCCATCAGCGAGATAGTCCTCCCCGAATATGCCGAATTCAATATCACCGGCTATCGTTTCGTATGACAGTATCGTGGTCACATCCAAACCACGCAGCCATTCGTAGAACTGGAAGAGTTCCTCTCGCGGATTCCTGAAGCCCGAAAGCGTCTCCAGGACCGACAGCGAGTCCAGTATGAGCAGGTCATACCCGACGGACAGCTTCAGGTTCTGAGAATACATCTTGATTACGTCGGTCCATGAGTTGGTCCGCAGCTCCTTTCTCATGCTCATGCGGAGAAGGCCCAAGTCAGCCACTGCAAGCCTGTCGTCAACAGCATCCAGACGCATGCCCAGCCCCTCCATGTCGCGGACCAGATTCGAGCGTGGCTGATTCAAAGTCACATACAGAGCCCTGTGATTTTCCCTCCGGGCGTTCTCGAAGGCCATATGATAAGCGAGAGCGCTCTTCATGGTCCCAGATTCCCCTGCGATGAGCACAACGTTCCCGGCTGGGATGCCTCCCTCCATCTTGTCATCCAGGCCTTCAACGTAAGTCCTTATTCGCCGAGCGATCACACCATTACCAGCGCATTTCTTGGATATGAATGAGTCATTGCCCGGGCTCCATCCAGTCGGGCCGGGGAAGGGGATTATTCTCAGGAGTTTTTGTTTCTGCAGGCGGCTGATAGTATGGGGGGGGAGGGGACATGACAAATGGCGGGGGCGGAAGACCGACGGGGTTTGGCGGGGGGGAAACGGGCTGGGCGCTCTGGTAGGTCTGGCTTTCTATGCCTGCGCCCACTATCCCTATGATCATCTCAAGAAAGCCTAACCCCAGCAGAGCGGCCCACGCGGGATCAAGAAACGGCGTGTCGCTTTGGGTTATGAAATACCAAAGAATACCGCCGAAAATCATAGTCATAAGACCGCAAATCGCCAGCCCTTCCCAGCCCGCAATCTCATCATCTAGGCCCCACGCGATAAGCCCTAGGCCGATAAGCCCCACAATTATGCTGATGCCAGGCCCTGAGGGGTAGTACAGGTATACGCCTGCAGCGGCAACGAGCAGTGTTCCGAGGAGTATTCTCTTTAGCCCCATGTAACAGTGCCCCCTGCAGCATCTGTTTGCCGGAGAGGAATCTCTCCAACGGGCCAGTCTTCATTATGGGGATGGCAGAGCATTTTGCATGCCTTCATTACTAAAGTCGGCCCCAGGATATATTACTGACGGAAATCTGGAATACGCGGGGCTGTAGACGAAAGCCGATGAAGAATGACAGAGGGGGCCTGTTCAGAAGAGATACTATTAAGAGCATGGAGTGAGTTAAGGACGGCCATGTGTCCAGCAGCAATACTGGCGCCATCTAACGCAGGAAAGACGACCATTCTGACTATGCTAAAAGATGCCGCTCTTGAATACAACCAGGAGCATCTGCAATGGGAAGACAAAGAGAAGGGGCTTGAGCAGCCGCGCGATTTCGCGTTCCGCGAAGACAATCTCGCGCAAAGGATATTGATTGAATACCACACGGACCTCATCAAGGGAAAGCTTCCCCGACACCAGGAGTCCGAGGAAAAGTACCAGCTGAACACATCCTACGGGTTCCGCCGCGTGTGGACCAAATATTTTGAGGGGGTCATAACCCGGGCCAAATTCATCTATCGGGTTGTGAGGTTTTCGACATGGGATATTGCAGGCGAAGATGTCTCAGCCTTCGTGCGCGACTACGTTGAGCATGACGGGAAACCCGGAGACGACGAGAAGGGAATGGAGGAGATTCTCCGGTGCAACGTGATTGTCTTCGTGATTGACGGCGATGTTCTCGAGGAGTCAGATACGCCAGTTGACAAGAACTTCCAGAGAAAGCTCGATTACGATTCCCATATGACATCGCTGATAAGGGCTATCGGCACATTCCGGGAAAAGCGGAAGCTGCGCGGCGAGGTGTACCCGATAATGGTCATTCATAAGCTCGACAAGCTGAAGGCAATCATTCCCACGCTGCAGGTTCCCCCGGATCTGAGGCCGGCGACATATCCGCCCCCTGGGCCAGTGATAGGCAAACCGAACGAGAAGAAGGTCGAGCGGGTTCGCAAAGCCTATTCTGAAGCACTCCTTGCGAGGTTTCTTCCCAATTTCCATGCGGCTCTGGCGGGCGAGGAGCTTGGAAAGCTGGGCCTCAGATTTGACCAGTACAAGGTCTTTTTCTCATATCTTCAGATGGACAGCTCCAAGCTGGGCGCCGACCCGCACCCTATCTTCCGGCAGACTAAGACTGGCCGGAACAGCTTCGAGTATTCGGAAGACGAGTATCGCGGGATTCTAGAATATCTGGGCTCGCTGGCCGACAAGGTAGGAGAGTACGAGCACACAAACAAACTGGCAAAAGCTTAACATGCCTCGCTCCGCAGCCGAAACTCTGAGCATAGTCCACTGGATCTACGGATGGACAGAGAGCGGCGGAATAGCCGGCAGCAAAGTCCGCGCGTCATCCGATCCGACTTCGCCGGTGCAGCAGCTTGACGCAGCCAAACTGAAAGGGTATGTCCCCTTCCAGATCTCGCCGCCTCAGGACGCAAAGAAAGAAGACGTCTTTGACGCAGGCAGAACTGTGTTCACGGCAGCTGATGGGACGAACCGGTTCGCGGTGTATTCCATCATCGGAGGCGAATACACCCGCTTCGCGAAATTCGCGATGACCAATCATTCGGCTGTGATCCCGCTCGAGCAGCTGCAGAAGGGGGCGGTAACGCTCAAAGCCCTGGAGTCGGCCATGCTTAAGGTCGATATCAAAGAGGAAGGAAAGATCCAAAGGTTGCACTTGACGGCCGAGGGCGCAGCAAAAGGGCAGCGCAAGTGCGAAGGGATCTCGAACTTCTTCACTCAGGCATGCCTCGAAGCGCTCCTCTCAAATGCTTTCAAGGGGGAAGCAAGGGAAAAAGTGGCAGTGGTCTGCAGCGGCATGTCGGTTCTGGACATGAACCGGGCTCATCAGCTCCTGTTCGAGCTTCTGGACATCAACTGCGGCGCTGAATCCGGCGCGAGCTCTAGCCAGCGGCTTCGCACGCCATATCTTGGCGCTTACGACTTCTTCTTGTGGAGCAACCCGAAGTCTATGGCCTGGGAGGTTCCCGGTTCCTGGAAGCGACTGGAGAGGGATGAAAGGCAGCTTCTGGTTGACAAGGTTCCAGGGCATGAGGACGCATACAGAAAGCTGGAGGAAATCTACAAGGCAGACATGGATGCGATGTTATGCGATGCCCGGTAGTGGATAACTTCCTGCAAATCCTTGCTCTTGACAATTCTCCAATTGGCTACTATCCATGCTGCTATGAATTCTTCGCCCTTCGGAAGCGCGCTGGCATTGCCAAGCTCCATAATTGGCCCGGCGCTTGATACGGAAGTTAACATCTGGCCGACCCAGTAATCAAGATTGTTGCCCCACTGGCTTGCGTCTATCTCGCATTCGATGAGCCATGCCAAAATAATGATCAGGTCCGCGTCTCTGACGTTGTCGGAGGAGTCAGGAAAGTGAAACTGGCCTTTCCCCAAATAATGGGTGCACTTTGACCTATTCCTCGGAATCGCCTTATGCCAGCCACATGCCAGCAATTTCGTGCGAACCTCAGAGCCGTCACTGACTACAAGCTCCGCCAGCTTGCTATACTGGTCTTGAACATTACTTGCAACTGAGATGGGCACACCTTCAACCGCATGAAGAGGGCAGACCATATGCGAGCCCGATTTGATGGTGCGGGCTAGCTTGGCGACCCAGCCCTCCCTAGTCCTAAGCTCATCTATCTCCCAATCTTTGTAGGTCCATTCCGCTTGATGAGGCGACTGGGGAGGCGGTCCAACGATGACGATGCCAGTTGACTTCAGTTCAATAGCGTAGTGGCAGTTTTCGGAATCCGTTTCAGTAAGAATGCAAGTCACAGAACCCTTGCCCGCGCCGTCTGGCGTATGCACAAAGATTGCGTATGGCGAATCTGTCTTCTCATCTCCCCAGAGACTATCAATAACTTCTTGGACGATGGCAGCGCTCTTCTTCTCGCCAAGGTCTATCTTGAATGCAATCTTGTTCTTGTCATTGTCCAGGTTCTTATCATCGGCAGGCAGGTGGTCAAGAACGGCCTGGGCAACCTGTAGTCGGTGCATACGGTTCCTCTGCCGGTGCGGACCGGCCTCAGCGACCAGCACTATGATGATTAGGATCCCAAGGGCCAGCCCAGCCCAAAACACAACCGGAATCTGAGAGATTATTGACCCTGAAACGCTGACCCACGGGCCGGACAGCAAGGCATTAAGGAGCCCTGCCGACATTGCAGTGCCAGGGCTTGAGGCGGCAGTAAGCATGCCTGACAAGATTACATAAAGCGCAGTTGTGCTAACCTCCGCCCACCTGCTGGAATGCGCCGGGTTCCGCATCTTGTATGCCATCATCCCCGCAACAACAATGATGGCGACGATAGAGGATAGCAGGCTGGCAAGCGCTGCCCCGGTGAAGCCTAGGAAAAGGCCCTGATTACCCCTGAAAATTCCCCCCGCTATGATAACGGCCAGGAACACTATATTGAAAATGATGAAGCAGGATGCGTAGGCGCCAAAACGGACCACGGTCGAGGACCAGAGGCTATGGATCGCGTTGTGGTAGATTCGGTGCAGCTTGCGCAGCAGTATCTCTCCTATCAGGAACATGATTAGGATGGCGGCTATAGGCCCAAGAATCAACGCTGTGTTGACTCCATTGACCCCGGCAGACGGGTTGGCGAGAGCCCCAGTATGCTGTAGAACAAGATATCCTCCAATCTCCGCCGCAAGAAGAACTGCAATCAATACCGCCAGGAAGAGGGCAATTCTTGTGGTGGCTTCCCATGCAAGCGTGCCCTCAAAACGGGTCAGCCTTCCAAGAAGCGAGCTGTCCGTTTCCTCATTCTTGGAGTTTGGAGCCCACAGGAGATTAGTGAGAGACACGCCGGGAGTCTTGCCGTCTGGCTGCTCCGTGCTCGCGTGCTCAGGATAGACGTGGCGTTCCGCTATGCCCGCAGTCTTCTCTCCCAGCTCCTTTGGGCTGTCTGCAATCCCGGAGAAACTCTTGATCGTTCTTTCAACCTTCACAAGGGCTTTGGCAAGCTGCTCGTTAGACTGCGCTTGCAGTATCTCGGGCTTGTCAACGGATTCAAGAGGTATGGCATTCAGCTTCTCCCAATAGGAGGGATCGCCTTCGTCCAAGCCATCGAGCGTCTCAAACACTCCTGTCGCAGGAATTGGCGGGAGAACGTTCTTCAGTTCAGGTTCAGGATAAGTCAGGCGGAGCATTGTGCGCTCATTGGAATAGGTCCGCGCCATCTTGGCATACTTGCGATCGCGAGTAGTGTCATAGATCTTCAAGGCATCATCATGGCAGTCGCGGAGATACCCGTCTATCCGTGGCACTATGCTACGATATGAACGAGAACGGCCACGGATTATTCCGCGGGGGTAGAGCTGCCTCTTTTCATTGCTCAGCGAGCTCTGGTCGTCTTTCAGCGCTTGATGCTGGACCGTGTATTCGTTCCTTCTCATTTCTTCAGCAGGTTCCCCAACTCCTGGAACTGTTTGAGGGCATTCCCCCACGACCCATTCCCCTCGATGCGGTCAAGAACGGAAAACAGTTTCGATGCAAGCCCTTTCCTTGCCGGCAATACGGCGCCCGAAATATCCGTTCGTAGCCTCCTCCATGGAACTGCAGGCCGAGCACCATGCGTGGCCCTTATGGGATAGGAGTAGTCGGCAGCAGCATTATCCTTTGCAAAATATGACGGCGGCTGCCGGGATGCGGCAGCATTCTCTTGCAAAGCGCCAAGCAGTCTGAACAGCCGGGCTACAGTTTCATTTCGCAGCGGGGGAAAGGGATAGGTTTCAGCATCGCGGAGGCGCGCAAGCAGCGGCTCAATATCTGGCGGCGGAAGCGAATACTCGCTGACCAGGGTGTCCGCGACATCAATAATGGTGTCAGGGTCTATGGACGCGACGCCCCGCGAAAGGACCGTCTCTGTCAGCATATACCTGCACCATAACCGGTACAGCCGTCTAGGCAGGAGATGATTGCCCGCTGTGAGCCCTGCAAGAGTCTTCACTGCAGACACAACCTCGGCCGGGCTGATTTGGCGGTTAGGGTCGCTGGCTCCCCATTCACACAGATCAATGATGTCGGAAGCAAGCTCCTCGGTGTACAGCCTGCCTAACGGATCCATTGAGCCGGCAGAGGAGCTTTCATCATTCAGGGTTGCGGTCAAAGCTCGCAAGAATTCTGGCGCAGCGCCCGGCTGGGCCGATTCATTATGTAGCTGATCAAGGGAATCTACTACCTCAGCGGGGGGCAATCCGAGCTTTTGCGCAACCTCTAGGATGCTCGTTATATCCTTTCTACAGAAAGGCCGGATATCCTGCTCTTGGGGCTGGTCATGAACAGCGCCTGTCGGCAGTTTCGCGGTATTGGGAAGAGCGGTCGCTGCTGCTGGTGCGGGCAGTCTGCCAGGGGACCTTTCATCCATTATTTTATGCACGAGACATCTATCATCGATCCATTTTTCGGGCGAAATGGCCTTTGACATCGCCATCGTGTCAATCTGCTTGCAGATATGCTCAGCCATGTAATCTCCGAGTCCGGCGACGGGAGAATTTTCAGCGAAAGAGATCATTTCTCTCAGACACTGGTCGCGCTCTTGCACATGGGATAGCGTGTCGATGAGCGTATCGATGTAGCGGTTCCTCAGGGTTGCATCTAACCGAGCCCAGTTCGTCCTAGAGAACACGGGCCATGCTGATTGAAGCCATCGGTCCGGTTCGTCCCGTCTGAAACTCTCCAGCCAGTCCAACAGCTCAGCTAGGAGGTGTTTGTGAAGGGTAGCAAGTTTCCTGGATGCGGTTGTCTCAGAGCCAAGCACATCGGCCAGCATCCGCACTGCATCGATGTCTAGCCCTTCCTCGTATTCTTGCAGCAGCCCCTGCGAAAGCATCCTCCAGAAATCCGAGAGTTCGGGCAACTGGGTTAGCTTGTCTATCCTAACTAGAAGGCGTCCAGAGGCTTCCGGATTCTGCACATGCGGGATGCTCTTGCCAGCTTCTTCGAGGTGCTTTGCGGCCAGCACTGGAGCAATCCCCGCGGCCTTTTCCGCCCGGTCCAATTCGAGAGCCAGCTTGCTGTCTGGCGACTTCTGCCTCTCTTGGCAGGCATCCCAGTAGACCGCGAGCCGGTCCATGGTGGCCTGAGACGATGGAACGTCCTTGGTCAGATTGCTGGACCAATCATAGAACGCCCGGACAGCTTCCCAGTCGGCTCTAAAGGCCCACGACGCAATCTTTAGCCCGCCAGGAGATGCGACCGTATTGCTTTTGACCGAAGTGTCCGTCGGGCTTAGAACGATTGCGTCAGAGGCCAAGAAGTCGGAAACACATCTGCTGGGAGCAAAAGTGAGTCGGTACCGCAGTGAGTCGTTCACCTCGAAAGTGCTGAAGGTCAAGGCATTGCGCATGCGAGGCGGCAAAAGCTCCGCAAGCCTCTCTACTAAATAGGTCGGGACAGCATCGTCATCTCCAATAGGCAGGACTACGCGCTTGGATTCGTACAGCAGGGAGAGACATCGTGCAAGCCGGTCTTCGCTTGCAAAGTAATCGGATACGGGATTTGTTCTGTCTTGCTCGAAGGTCTGACCCGGACTTATCGAAACGGGCCCGAGCTCTTTCGTAGGCAAGCCATCTGGCAGCGGCCAAGGATGTAGAGCGCTAGCCCATGGGGCCCTGCCTTCGAAGCTCTCAAAGTCATTCTGCCGGAAGATGAGCCCATGGGCAGCCAGGGTATTCGGCCTTAATTCAGAAAGGAAGCGCTGTGCATTCACTATCTTGCCGGCAACGAAGCGCCCTCCTTCAAGCGGGAACACCTTGTACGAAGCTCTGAACTTGATCTTTGGCGAAAAGCTTCCGGTCAGGTCCAAATGCCTCCGTATCTCCTTGCGGTCATTTTCTGTAAGACCGGGCGACTCGCCGACAATCTGGTAGCCTGTCCCAAGCCCGGAGGAAGCGGGCGAAGTCAGGCTCGCCATGAACACTTGCCTGGCTTGAACACTTCTCTCCATGCCTCTACCCGACAATGCGGTCAAGGATGAATTGGACGGCTTCGACTATGCCCTCCTCCTTGCTAGAGTCGAATATCCGGCGGCCGCTGTCGTATCGCACACCCACTGTTGTGTATATGAACCGGAGATTCTTTCTCATGAACTTGTTTGTCATTGCGCTGTGAATTTCAGAAAGATTGTCTTTGGCCAGCGTCTCCTCATTCTTCGACGGGTCATGGTCGAACAGATCCTTCTTTGTGAACGCCAGAACTACGGGTTTCTTGCTCCGGACCCCTTGGCCGAGCCCCTCGTGATGATATGATGCGTTCAGTATCAGACCGAGAACTCTGTTCGCATTCAGGCAGTATTGATTTCGAAGCTTCTCGATCTCTTCTGCGCTGTAAACCTTCGTTCCGTTTCTTATCTGTTCAGGCACAGTTTCTGGAAGGAGCTGAGAGTTTACCAAAAAGAGAAAAGCGTCGGCAGTGTGCACTGTCCTGAGCGGAGTCTGGTATTCCTTGAAGGAGTTGTTCAGATTAGCCAGGGCGTTTATCTCTTCAACTGTCATGGAATCCAAGGTCCTCCCGTCCTGAGACCTCAGGCGTGAAAGCTCGTCAAACTTCTCGCCGCTGACGTCAAAACCCATCACGTATGCAAAATGTTGGGGCTTGTTGCGCATGCCATTCCAATTCGAGTATCCGGGCGCTCCGCGCACCGGGACAAATTCCATACAGATGCTGTTGAACACGTCTCCAGGGGTTCGTCCCACCGCCCCGTCTTCGAGCATCTGCTGTTCGACATCATAGAGGTAGTTGCGAGTCGGCCCATAAACTGAGGTGCAGTAGTTGACGATCGATGACTCAGTGAACCTTTTCTTGATGGTCAAGAAGAGGTGGGTCTTTCCGCTGTTGGCAGGGCCTACAACTGCAACATTCTTGGGCGTGGTCACGGTCTATCTTGCTGACGCGCAGCCCCCCTGATGGATAAAGTCAGGATCTGTGGCACATGGCGCAAAACGCTCCGCATTGCAGACGGCGCACAATATGAGGACGGCCAAATGTCGCCGTGGAGCATATTCATCAGCAGATGGTTCATAGGTATAATATAATTTGCCCGCCTGAGAGCTGAGTACGCGAGACAATGTGGCCAATAGTTGAGGACATTCAGGCAGAAGCATCGCGTATGCTCGTTCTGTTTGATGTCTCAAGCAGCATGCGCGCCCCAATGTCAAAGGCGGAGGGGAGAAAGCTCAATGTCGCAAGAAGAATCTTGTTTGAGGTGCTGCTGAAGCATGCCCGCGCCTCTCACACAAGAATCGGGGTGATGGGCTTCGACACCAACCAGGAGTACTGGCTCCCTCTTCAGTTTCCCACTGAAAACAAGGAGGGTAATCATTCCACAGAGATGATTCTCAGCAGCAGAATGAGGGAACCAAGGGATGAGACGAGAACCTATCTCTGGGACGCTATCAAAGCCGGCGCCGACATGATCAAAGCGCCAAATGGAGCGGTCATCGGTACGCTATTCATCATGACAGATGGATGGGACAGTCCGGCCGGCAAAGCAGATCCTGCCACAAATCAAATCAGAGAAAGGGAACTCATCGAACACATTCTCCCTCACGGCAGTCTTCTCAACGTTTGCGTTGTGGGCATAGGGAGCTCCATGTCCATAGAGCAGCTGGATAGAGAGTATGATACGACCGGGCTCGATAAGGAGGAGGTTCAGTCTCTTACCGGTCCTAACGCAGTTTGGATGCAGAGCTTTGTTCAGAAAATAGACAGCATGAGCGGCCAGAACCAGACGTATGCAAGCGCAGAATACAAGCTGGTGCGGTCTTTTACCGATTTCCAGTTCGTTTCCGAGAATTTCGCTAGCTTGCCTAGGGAGCGGGCAGTGTCAATAGTCGGACCTGTGAGCTCTGGAAAGACCGTTCTTCTGGCGATGATTGCTTACGAAGTTTCCCTCGGTTCAATGAGTTACCTTACACGAGACAGTCCGCAGACATTGTCTGCGCAGAAATATGTAACGGATCTTATCGACACATTAAGGATGGGAGAGTGGCCCGCACCTACTCGCAGCGGGGAAACACAGGGAGAAGTTTCCTTTGAGATCCGCGGGAAGATACTCCAAAGGGTGGTCTCTGGCGTCCGGCGGTTTTCGATTCCCGATCTGTCTGGAGAGACCTTTGACATGCTGTTTGGGGCACATAGCCCGGCATGGTCCCGCACAACCGGCGATTTGCGACAAGTTCTGCAGAGTATTGCGCATTCCGCAGCCTTCGTCATAGTCGTAGACCCCCTCGTTCCCCCGCAATATTTTGGAAGGGAGAACCTGCGGTTCAGCAACTTCCTTAGCTTCGTCCGGGATTTCCGAAATCTTGGGGGAAAGGGCTGGCTGGATGTTCCCATACTGGTGGTCTTGGCCAAGTGCGACCAGGTCCCGTCAAGCGATCTTAATGCGGGCCCAGAGGCGTTCGTGGCAAAGAATCTTAAGGAAACTTATGGCCTTCTCAAGAATTTTTGCAACGCTCAGAAGGTGCGGTACTTGTGGGTCTCCTCAGTGGGGAAGGTCGAGGTAGTTGATGCCGCAACGGGCAAGACCAAGCCGCCGAAATACCTGAGGCCAGTGAATGTAGATAAGGTCATACAGTGGTGCCTCGACGTTCTTCCTAGGAATTAGTTAGCCGGCGAAGCTGAAGGTCGCAACCTAGCTTTCCGTTTCCAGCATAGGTACGACTCGAGTTCGCTTGGGCATGCCGTAGGCTTGCTCCATGACAGGCCCGGCGTGCATGCGGACTCGCTACCAACTCTGGAAACTCTTAAGAGGGAGAAACTGCAATCTATTCCTTGCGATTTCCATGCTTCTTGAAGCAACCGAACTCATTGGACGCCAGGTCTACACCAACGACGCCCGGCTCTTGGGCGAGGTTTCGAACTTGGTGGTTGATATGGAGAGCGCGAGAATTGATGGAATCTTCATTTCGGAGACAAACAGTTTGCTCGTGGATGATTCAGCAAGCGTCAATGTCCCGTTCCGCTGGGTCGCAGCAGTAAACGACGTAATCATTCTCAGGCATTTCCCCAAGAAGATCAGGATAAGGGAGCCGCCGCCCAGTTCGCCCGGGCCTGCACCGCCGTCGCAAGCAACCTCTCCGGCGGGCTCTTCTGTCAAGGGAGAAAAGCTGCCCAAGCCTCCCTGGATAGAACCGCGGTGAAGAGTACTCCGCCTCACTCTTTCTATGAAGCAATGCTATTCTCAGCCCAAGGCCTCGCCAAGAGATAAGAGCTTTATTTCGAAGGTCACGGGAATCAATGGGAATGTTCCATTTCAGGAAAGTGCTCTGTAACCACTCTTCTCCAAGTCCCCGTGAAGCCTATGATTCCTGCCAAGACTGCGGCATAGGAGACCATTACTAGCAGCGCCATAAGGAAATATATCCAATGCTGCAAGATTAGAAGCACCACCGTATCTGCGAAGGCAGAACCCAGAAGCGCTCCCGACGTGAGCCTAATCATGTTACTGGATTCTCTCTTGCCCATGCTTTGAGTTAGCCAATCAACTGCAGCTGGAAAGGGAAGAAATGCAAAAGGCAATTGGTTCCAAAAGTTGAGTAGGAACGGATCACCGCCTCCCCTTACTGCAATCAGTACGAATATCAGAACCGCACCGAACACCTGACCAGTGCATCTTGCGCAGAAGTGCATTTCCCTGCCACCAAACTTCGCCAGGATAGTCCTTTGATATCTGTTGGGAAGGTGGTGGGAAACGACTGTAGTGATTTTCGTACCTCAAATTCCTGCCTTGCCATACGCTCTCAAGTCAATCGATGTGAACATTAATAACCTAATGCTATCGCACCTATGTGTCTACAGATACGGGATCACCCGATACGGGTTTCTCAATCTGGATCTTGATTCTGTTGATAATCCTTTGCTGGCCAGCAGCTATCTGTTACTGGTTATCCACAAGGGGGAGTCATGTCAATCCGCCACAATATGCAAGACCGATGGCACCTGCATACTCTGCCAGTCCACCGATATATGCGCCAGCGGCACCTGTGTACGCTGCAGGCCCGCCAAGACCAGTACCAGCGGCGCCTGCATATCCGCCTGCACCGCAACCACGCCCCCGACCAGACTGGACTGAGACTGCACCCCAAGCTACCACGGGCTACCAGACCCCTCCACCCTTCAGCTCCCCGCAGTGCAGAACCTGTGGTAAGCCAACCACATTCATCGTCCAATACAACCGCTTCTACTGCTACAATTGCAGTCGGTATGTATAGGTCAATAATGGGAATGGTGCGCATCCGCCCGTGTCTTTGAGAATCGTGCTCATGAGCGTTGTACAGACGGCAAGCACACGCCGTTTCCACTGAAGGAACCCCCCATGAGATCTTATCCTATCGCGCCGTGCAAAACCAATCAGAGGATTCGTGAAGACTAGGTTGTTTAGGCAGGCGCCAGGACGAGAGGAAGAGCGGGCGTCCATACGGCTCGCGAAGCAGTGCCGCAATGAGGATGTGTGGCGCCTGATTGTTTCCGCTGTTGACAATTCGCTCAAGACTGGCGGTGAAAGAGCAAAGAAACTGTCAGAGATCGCTGCCTTCGCCAAGTCCATTCACCACTCGGGTTCCAAGTGGTCCAGCCGCAACAGCGGGCGCTCCTGTTCAGATTGGTATTACTTCGAGGTGATTGCACTGACTGGCTCGGTCGCGGAACTCACGGACGAGAGAGTCATCAAGACCTCTGGATTCGTTGAATCCATTGACCGCTATGACCGTTATGCCTCATGGCGTTACTTTCGGGCCATCGGGAAGACAAGAGCGGTCGTGGAACTCACGGATGAAGGTGTTCTTGTCTTCGCCAAGTCCCTAGGCAACATTTCGGCATCTTGGTACTTCAAAGCGATTTGGGAGACGCTGGCGGTCGCGCAGCTCACGGACGAAAGAGTCCTCAAGTCAGTCAAATTCATCAAATCCATTGGCAGCGATGTTGCCAAGTGGTATTTCCAGGCGATTGGGAGAACGAAAATGGTCGCTGAACTCACGGATGAGCGGGTCCTGAAATCTGCCGAATACATCAAATCCCTTGACAAGAACGCCCTCATGGCGTATCTCTGGCGGATTGTGTCTCTCTCTGAGAAGAAGCCGCTCCCCCAACCTAATTGGTTGGAGTCAGGGTGATGACCCATTCATGCCGAAGTCCCTTCGGCAGTCGTACCGCATGATTCATTCGAAGTAGGAATCCATGGAAAGTCATGGTTCTAGCCAGGGAGGGTTCGATTCTTGGGTGCCTCTCCTCATGGTCAGGAGGACTGAGAGAATGATGTGCTTGGTTCAAGGATGATCATGCCTGCCCTTGTCTACTGACGCTCCCGGTCATTTTCAGTTCTCATGGTTGCCCGGTGTCCACTCACTTGCTGAATTGGACGATGTTGCTATGCTCTGCACCGAACTCGTCGAGCCAGAACATAGATGTAACACTAAGTCCATGGAGGAAGCGTATGGGAACAGCTGTGCAAGTAGTCAAATGGTGGTGGATTGCCATTGGCATCATGACTTTGGGAACGGTAATCCTCGGCACTCTCGTCATGGCGGAAGGCTGGCCCGCCGATTCCTCGGGAGTCTTGGAATTATGCTGTGTGGCCCTAGGCCTTTTCACTCTTATCGGAGCCGCTATCGGAATCGTGGTCACATTGATAGTCGGCGCAATTGGTCTCATTTCGCGGTCCCCTCCGTCTCAGGAACCGCGGGATGTCGCGAAAATCGCTGAGAAGAAGCCTCTCCCGCGGCCTGACTGGGTGGAGCACGAGCGATGACCCAATCATACCCAAGTGTTTTCGCAGGTTTCGGTATACTTCCACGGACAAAAAGAATCTGATAGTGCCGCTTCCTAAGGGCTATGGTTCAACCCAGTCGGGCTTAGGGTGTAAGGACTCCAAGGCGGAATCCGTTTGGTGTTGACGCGTGGCGCATCTTTTTATCATGCATGCCCCAACAATCATTACCGCGCCCGCCGCAATGGCGAGGTACCATCCAACTCCAGGGCCCCAAGAGAGTGTAACACTTCCAGCCGGGGCGAGAGGGCTTAAGGGTGCAGTAGATGTTGTGTTTGACCCGAAGAAGCTTGATTCAGCGCCTTGGCAACCGGCTGAGATACTGCTACAGTTCGAGTCCGCGGCAAAGGCTCCGGGCTGAGCCATGAGAAGGATCATTGGTGAAGCAATGGCCAATATCCCCCCAACAAGCGCCAATATGAATGGGAGCATGATCGTCATCTTGCGCGGTTGCCGCATCGAGAAGAAGATTAGGAAGAAGAACAGAGCAATGACAGACACTGCTAGCCCGCATAGGACGATACCAAGCGCAGCGTTGTAGAGCCCATGAGCGTGTGTGTCATTAGAGCTGAAACATGATGAGGCGGTGGTAGCACCATTCGCGACTATGGTGGTGGAACATCCGTATAGCGTTGTGCTGTTGGTGTACTGGATGTACCAATCAGGAATCGGAGAGATAGTTTCAGTCTGGGTGTACCAACTTGAACCAAGGGTTGCTCCTATCAGAATCACCCCCACAATCATAATTGCGAATGGAACTATCACGCCCCGTCCGGACGTCATGCCCCACCCGGACGCCTTCACAATTTAAAGGGTGATTGGAACAATGAGGGTAGCAAGAACTCTGGCGAGCACCTCGAGTCTTAGTGAGGGGCTGCACTTCCCTCTATGGTTGACCCCACAAAAGTCCGGATCGTGTGTGAGCAGTCGAAGGACTCTACGCCGGAACGTTACGGAGTGAAGACCATGTTCTTCGGCGAACCTCACCAAGTCTTCGCCCGTGACCCTGCCGGTGGCCTTTTGACGCTCATGCAAGAACTGGCGAGTTACTTCACGGGGTAACTTGACCGGCGGCACGGACTCCGTAGGGCCCTAAACCCGAAAGGCTTGACCACTATAGGCTTGTTTGTGAGACAACTACGTCCCAAAGTCCCGGTGGCAATCGAAATCACTTGTGGTCTGGAGGTATGCGATCTTCCACCCAAGGAGGTCTTGGCTTTCTGGTCTCGACTGCCGTCTGAAAATTGTCCGGCGGTGGTGTTGAGGGAGGGGGCATCGTGCGGGCGGTCGTTGCCCAGAACATGAGCAGGAAGAAGCCCGGGATTCCTCCGAATATGAGCCCGAGGACTCCCCATCCGACGAGGGGTCCCTGCAACGACCTGTTTTGGCCTCGCTCCAGATAACCCGGCCATGTCGTGCTCAGCTTCCGGATTATGACAAGGTCTGCCACCACCCAAACGATGCCGTAAATCAGCCAAATCACCGCAAGACCTCCCTGAGGCAGAAACGTTTCGGCAAGGGCCGCCAGCGTGACCAGTGCCCCGATGACGACCCATATCTTGGTCAGGCTTTGAGTCACGTGGATGAACCAGTATGGAGAGGGATACCTCGGAGCGTTGGGGGCGGCTCCCGGGGCCGCACCGCTAATCGCCTTCATCTGTGTGTCGGTTCGCGCAACGTACTCGTTCCATGCCTTGAGGTGCGTGTTTGCCTCAGGGACCAGTGTCGTGTTGACGTAGGCCACCTTCCCACTGACCCGGAGCTTCGTGACCAGCTCGCTTATCCTCTGGACATGGCCGTTGTATGCCAGCACCCTTTCCGTCTCGTCAATGACGCCCAGCCCTTTGCAGTCGCCGCACTTGTACACCGTTGTAACCTGTTCGTCTCCGCGCTGGGTGGTGCGTTCTATCTTCCCACTTCCTCCACATTTCTCACATGTGAAGATGGCATTGTCCGGATGGAATTCCACTTGGCCGCCGGCTTCCAGTGGCCGGAGCAGTGGCATCGGCCTGCGCTCCTCCTCGCGGATTGACCTGCCGTTGAGAGTGGCCACGGACCCTCTGCGCAGTTTTCTGGATTCGTAGAGGAAGATGGGGCCACAAACCAGCGTGCCGAGCAGAGTCACTACCCCGATGATGGCCAGGATCCGGCCCGCCAAAACGTAGCTCGCACCCTCTAGGATTCCGGCCCCAATGAACAGGCCGAACGTCGCAATGAAACAGACAATCGTCAGGAGCCGGAACGTGCTGGTCCGTCTTGCGACCTCAAGGTGTTTCTTACCGAGAGGGGTAAGCCCTGCGATGTCCTCCGGCTTTGCACCCAGCAGGGCGTTGACTAAGTCCGGGTCAAAACGATACTTGCTGTCCCAAAGGCGGGGCAGGACAGAACCCTTGATGCCCTCCTGCGGTATCCCGTCAAGCTGGGTAAGTATGGCTTCCTCATCCCTTATCGTGTCTATGGCATCGTACAACTCGTGTGAAGTCCGGAACATGGTCAGTGCTTCTCCGGGCCGGTTATCGACCCTTTGAGATCGATTGCGGCGGAGTTTGACGGGTTCAGCCGGATGGCCTCGTAGCAGCATTTCAGGGCCTGCTCGCGCTGGCCCATGGAATATAGCACCTTCCCCTTGTTGCCCCACGCCCTGTCATTCCGCGGATTCACCTTCAGTGCACTGTCGTAACACCCGAGTGCTGACTCTCCCTTCCCCATGGAGAAGAGCACCGTTCCCTTTGCATCCCAGGCGTCATCGTTCTTAGGGTTCAGTCTCAAGGCCTGGTCATAGCATACAAGGGCCTCCTCCCATTTGCCTGCGGTGAAGTCCTCGTTCCCCCTGTCGAACCATCCTGCGTCCGACTGGGGTAGGGCCTCCTGGGCCAGTTCCCGGCGGTCCGTCACTCCCGGGGCAGCTGCCGCCGCACCAGCTGTTGCGGTCGCCTGCGCATCCCTGCTTTCCTTCAGTTTCATAGCATGATCGAGACTCTTCTGTGCCTCGTCATGCCTTCCCATCTCCCTGAGAATTGCAACCTTGAGCACCCAGACGGTCTCGTCGTACGGGGAGAGCGTCAGGGCTTTGTCATAGCTCAGGAGAGCATCGTCAAGCCGTCCCAATGCCTTGAGGGCGTTGCCCCTTGCGGCCCATATGTCGCTGTCGTTGGAAATCCCTTTCAGGGCCTCGTCAAAGCATTTCAGCGCCTCCTTTGGATTGTGCTCATTCACGAGATGCGAGCATCCGCGATGGAAGGCTTCCCTGTAATCCCCCTCAAGCTGGTCGACTGCGCTTACGCCGGCAAGCCGTCTTGACGAGTCCTCCTTCATTTTCTCGATGCGCCGGGCCTTGCGCCCGGAGTTTACGAGGGCTATGCCAATCGCAATCGGGACCAGCCCAATTAAGAAAACCAACAAGAGCGGAATGCCGATTATTATGAATATCACACCTGCGACAATCCTTGCACCGCCTGTCAAATTTCCCCCTTTTTCCTGAGGGATCCCGAATGGTTCCCCTGTCTTAAACCTTCGTTTGATTGGCTTGTGCCCTTGCCACGGGTCCGAGACTTGATACGACTTCGCAACTCTGGTGTCCAGATGTCTGGCACCGTGGGTTGAGGGTGTCGGGAAGATAACCCCAACTGTGTATCCCTGGCGAGATCAACATGAAATCAGGTAGGAACTATGTTTGAAGCAGCATGTGTGCGGCAAACGGGCCCCTCCCAGTTCTCAAAAGAACTTACGGGACGTACACCCCAACTTATCTGCAAGCCGGCAAGGTCGTTGCTTTTCACATTGGCGTATGGCAGCTATCGCTCGTCTGGAATTAATGCTACGAACCCGTGCCTTCTCCATATTGGGCAAGATGGCCGTCATGGATGAGCCTGCATTTCAGATAGTCTTCACAATCCTCCCGGTTCCGGCGGCATACGACTGAACACGCCAGACCGCATGTGGTGTCGAGACGCGGATTGCGAGGAGAGTTGCCTCGGGAGCCTTGCTGGGACTGTCGCTCGTGGATAACCTCTTCCTGGTGTACATCAGGTCTTGGCCTGACCTAACCGGCTGCGGGTGCGTTGCATTGGCGTACATCGCCTCGGTAGTAGCCGTCGTCCTGTCTGCTTCGGGAGCCCGTCAGCAAAGCTGATAGACATTCCGACCGTACTTCTTCGCGCAGTGCTCAAGAATCACATCTACGAAGAGGCGAAACAGGCCTTGGTGACGGCCGGAGGAGGCTCAATCGTTTCCGGGCTCCAGACCGAAACCCCGGCTAGCAGGATCGTGGGGTTCATCCTAGCCGGCGCGCAGAGAGATCCGGCGGCGACCCAACTCTTGGTCCGAGCCATTGAACTGGACCCCGAAGTCGGAGAGGCTTGGTTCCTCCTCGCCCAGAGCATGGCGCCCACCGAAACGATCCTTATCGGTGGGACCCAGGTGACGGTGGTCGAAGTTCTCTCCACGCTGACGCAGAAGAGGAAGGCACTGACCCCGAGCTTCGACCTTCGGCCCGCACGGGCATTCGCTTGGGCGAAGCTGGGCTCGCTCGCAGGGAGGACAGGCACCGTTCCGGTCCAGGGTCGACCGACCACTCCATCTGACTGCTTTGTCCACGCGCTAGCTGAGAAGGCCGACGAGCCCATGGTGTGGGGAACGATTGCCCAGGCGACACCGGTCAATGGTCATACAGGGATAGGGCCGGTCTCATTCACGCGCCTTCAGTGCCTTGCGATCGCTCTCGACCTAAACCCTATGGACCATGAGACCTGGAAAACGGCTGCAGATTGCACGGCGGAAGCTTACGCAACGAACGACCAGGCCAATGGTTGGATCGCCCTGGGGGACAGGCGATATTCCTCTAAGGATTGTTACGATCAGGCCATCCGTGTCATGAAGGGGAAGGCCCCCAAGGGCGCACGTGGAGAGCCCGGCGAGTGGGGCGCCTTTCGCAGCCTGTTCATTGCTCGTGTCCCGTCCTCGGTCCTAGTGATCGCACCATCCGCCTCGGCACCAACACCGCCCACGGCCTCACGCCCTTCCCCTCAAGGGACGCTTACCGCGGTCGGTCCCTCTACCACGACCAATCCTGCCCAACTCGTTCCACCTCCACCCCCGCCACCGGCAGCTCCCAAGCCCGCGGAGAGGACGGGTCTGGTCGACCCCGCCCTGAGGGGTCAATTGGACGGGTTGTTGCAGCAGGGCGAATCGCTCGCGTCCGCGGGGCGCCTCCAAGAGGCCCTCGCCTGCTGGGACGCCGTAATCGCTCATGACCCGACCTGCCTTTCGGCGTGGAAGTCGAAGGCACTTGCATTGAGCGAGCTGGGAGACTTGAACGCCTCCCTTCAGTGCTTTGATAGGGCGATACAACTAGCACCGCAGGATGGGTGGACATGGATGGGCAAGGCCTCGGTGTTGAGGCAGGCCGGCAGGGGTCCAGAGGCTGCCAGCTGTGAGGCGAATGCGAAGCGCCTCTCTCCGAGCTTGTCCCGTCCACCAGGTACTCCTACCCCAGAGCAGCTGGGGGACCCAAGTTTCAATCCCAGTTCCTCGGTCAGCTGGTTCAATTACGGGAATCACCTTGCCCAGGCGGGGCACGCGCAATACGCCATCGCCTGTTTCGATGAGGCTTTGAAGCACGACCCTAATCTCGGACAGGCCTGGAATGGCAAGGGTGTGTGCCTCTCCAAGATGGGGTGCAAGGAGGAGGCCTTGGGGTGCTATGATTGGGCGGTCCGTATCAACCCGACGCATGCCCGCGCTTGGTTCAATCGTGGGGTGATACTCCTTGAGCTGGGTCGAAGGGAGGAGGGGTTACAGGCCATAGCCTACGCGGAGAACCTCGACCCCGCGATGAGGTCGGCTCCCCGCCCTCCATGAGTGGCGAGCGAGTGTCGCGTAAGCCTGCGATCATTGACTAGGTTTCCCTCGCCAAAGCGACGCCAGTTTCGCCGGTCACATGGACCCTTGTCAAAGGAGAGTCTACCAAAGCGAACCCCGCCTCAAGAGGAGTCCCCTTCCATCAGCTTGGAGAGGTCCTGGACAAACCGGAGCAGGGGTAAGGTTGCAGGAATGCACCAATCGTGTCTGAGAACCATGGTTAACACAAGAGGCACAAAGAGTAACTTTTCCGTAGGAAACCCCCTCCCGGGCACCACTCAAAATGGTCCGAACCTACAGAAAAGTTAATGTCCGTGGGTTGTTGTCAACCGACCCAATGCAAGCAATGGTCCCGTACGGTCAAGCTGCCCTGAAGCTCAAGGAGTACGACCAGTTGCCTCCCCACATCACCCGACGGGACTATCTGGACCTCCTGGATGCGATCGACAAACGCTACTCTGCTGCAAGCAAGCGTGCGGAGAAGGCCAAGTGGTTCCACGACCGGGACAGGCTGCTGATCCGGTTGATGTGGGAGACCGGTGGACGTATCGGGGACATCCTCTCGGCGAAGCCAGTGGACTTTGACTTTCGCCAGAGGGTACTCAACCTGACGGTGAAAAAGAGGAGGAACGTCAACACGATCCCGCTCGACGACTCGCTGCTCCTCGAGGTCAGCAATTTTCTAAGGACCTACACTCCGGACTACCGACAGC
>Ga0326728_10004667_pt1 | contig 40021 bp, 37 predicted proteins | sample MB3enrmetagenome_FD_207602 | JGI IMG/M metagenome (GOLD analysis project Ga0326728, IMG submission 207602) | Lab enriched peat soil microbial communities from McLean, Ithaca, NY, United States - MB31MN | ecosystem: Environmental > Terrestrial > Soil > Wetlands > Peat | place: USA: New York... | reverse complement strand
GGCTCTCCCCCCCAGCCCCCTGCGCTGGCTCTTGCTCCAAGCCCGCAGAACGCCCCAGGTCTTGGTTGAAAACGCTTCCAACTTCCGCACCCGTGAGGGTGGCTCACCATCTACCCAACCGTTCCCGAATGAGGACAATTTCTCGCTTGACGACAGTGCGTCGCGGATTGTACGACATGGCGTCAACATAAAGATGGGCGCGTCAATGAATACTAAGCTGAAGAACTTCCTCGAACAAAAACGACGCGATTTGCTGGATCTTCTCAGTACTAAGTATCTGTTTCGCCAAGACTATCTTGGCAACCGTATCGCCCTCCTCAATCCCATCGAGAAGAGTGATCTTCGTCAACCCTTTGGGTTCACGGTCAACACGAAAAATGGAGCCCCTTTTGTTCTAGGTGCCGTCATCGAGGAAACCGGAAGAGAGACCACCTTAGATATGAGTTGCTTCTTTAGTCTGTCGAAGTGCGCCTTCGACTCATCAGCTGAAGCGACCATTGACTTGACCTCGACACGCAAGAGTTCACCTTCGGGAGTGTCGGGATCCCAGGTTGCCCCCCTTTGAATGCATGCAAAATCGTTGTATTCGTGGCCGTACATCCACGCAAGCTCACCGTCACAGCCACGTGTTTCTGACAAAATCTGATTAAGGAAGAAGCCCCACAATGCTTCGATGACAGCACCCATGCCACTGCCGATTCTGCCACCGCGGGTCTGGAAGACTTGCGACGTGAATTTATTGAGTCGTTCGCGGGCACCGGACGAATTCTCGATTATCGCTTGAACTGCAGTTTAAGTGTTTCGTTGGCATGATATCAACGATCTTAGCTTAACGCGATCGTTCAAAGGGACACAAGCATTGGTTTGAAAGTGAAACATTGTCCCGACAGCCGGTTGTGCAATCCACGAGATCGGTTTCGATCATGGCTCGACGAATCGTAACCCGCATCCGCAGCAAACATCGTCTCTTCGCGTCCACTGCCAAATTGTCGCTCAAGAGCGGTTTGGCTGACATTGTGACTATCAGCGGCGTGCGGCGCCGAAGCGCGTCAGTTTCTCCAAACCCGCCATCGGCCAATGTGTTATGCTGCTTGCCGAAACGCATGGCATCGGCTTTGCTGAGACAATAGGCATGAACCAAGACAAGCCTGTTGCGCCTGCGGCCACGATTTTGTTGGTTGACGACGATGTCGAGTTGCTCAAGGCACTGACGAAGGTGCTCGAGAAAGAAAATTACAAAGTCGTCCCCGAACCCGATGCCACGAGCGCGATCAACTACATCAATTCCACGCAAAAGAAGTTTGACCTGGTTCTTACTGACGTGTCCATGCCTGGCATGAAGGGCACGACATTTCTGGCGGCGGTCAAAACGGCGTTCCCGTCGATGCCGGTGATCGTCATCACGGCGTTTGGTGACTGGGGCCAGTACATGGAGGCACTCCGCGAAGGCGCGTCCGAGTACCTGAGCAAACCGCTGGACAAGACCGATCTGCTCGCAGCCGTGCGTCGCGCTCTCACAAACGATGCACGTCACGCCGCGCGAAGTTCGCCCGCATAGCTTCTCACTGACCGTAGCGTTCTTGGTACGTCTTGCGCAGCGCCTCGGCTTCTTCGGGCGACAGGCCTTTCTGCCAGATGTGTTCCTTCTGTGCCAGCAGCGCCTGCGCTTTCGCTTCGTATTTCTTCTTCAGATTCTGCCTCTTCTTCCCAGCAGCCTCGACCACTGCGGGTAGGAATGCTTCGTAGAAGTGCTTCGAGACTTCATACATCCCATGCCAGTGCGTGTAGTCGGGTCCCATCATGCTGACGCCGTGACGGGCGTGTCGGCCTTCGTGGGACCACAGTCCGTAGAACACCCACTGCACATCGTGCTCGAACGGCGCTTTCGGGTTGAGCACGCCATCGGCCTGTAAATCGTTCATCAACTGCTGCGCAGGTTTGGCGAACTTGTCGTTATAAAGCACAACCAAGTCGTCGTATTGCTTGTAGAAATTGTCCACGTAGGTGTTGTTGTGGCAATTGAGGCAGGCGCCCTTCATCTTGTCGCGCCGCTCCTGCCAGGTGACAATGCTGGCCAGTTTGCGTTTCACGGATTTGCTGACCATCTTCTCGTTCTCCACGAGCCTGTCTGTGGTGGTCACTTCCTCGCCGATCTTGGGCAACGGTCGCGTGTGGGGATAATCTTCCTTGCTGCCATCCGTGAATGCGACCATATTCAGCTTTGTGCCGATGACCGGCCGCAACGTCCAACTGATCCGTTCGTTGACGTCGTGACTGTTCGCCATGGTGGGGCTGCTGGGCCTCATGTAGCTGCCGATGTGGCACGAGGCACAGGTCGGCGCAGCGGAATACGTTTTGCCCAACACCCAGTCGCCGTCCTCGTTCAACGCCATCTTGTCGCGGTTGGCGTAGAAGGCGATGCCGTGCTTGCTCTCGTTATAGATCTCGCTCTGCGGATGATCCGGCCCCATGTGACACTTACCGCAGTTCTCCGGCGAGCACGACAACTTGGCCTCAAACGAATGCCGCGAGTGGCAGGCGTGACAGGAGCCTTTCGAGCCGTCGGGATTCAGTCGCCCGATGCCGCTGTTGGGCCACGTGTCGGGATCGATCACCGGTTTGTTGTATGGGCCCGTGCGCAGGATCTGGCCCTTCTCGTCGTGTTTGAGCTTGATAATCCCGCCGTGGCACTGCCAGCAACCATTCACCGCGTCGGCGATGTTGCTGGGCATGCCGGCCGCTTTTTCTGCCAAGACGTTGTCGGGGCTGGCGAGGGTTCCACCGGCCCGCGCGTGATGGCTGCGGGAGAACTGCTCGTACTCAATCTTATGGCACTACTCGCATTACTTCGGGGTGACCAACGCGGAAATGGCCACGCCCTCGTGTTTCCATGCGCCAAGTCCGCCTTCCTTCGCCTTGTGGCAATCCACGCAACCAATGCCGACCACGGCATGCTTCGACTGCTCCCACTCCATCACCAATACAGGAGAGAGCTTCCGATGACAGTCCACACATCCCTTGTCCCGCTCGGTAATGATCGGTTCCAGCTTTTCCTCGGCTGCCCGCAAGACCGGCGACAAACTAAACGCGAACAACCCGGCCAGTATGAAAACGCGTTTCATGATTTGACCCCCGTAGTTCACGACTGACGATGCTTATCCGGATGGGAAAGCCGCGGCCAACACGACAGCGTACAGCAGCCAGTAGCGCACCTCCGTCCAACCGAGCCGCTTGATCCGCACAACCGCTCCCAGTCGCCATGCTCCGACCAAAGCGCGCAGCACAACCGGCGCATACGCCAACGATGCCCACGCATGAGGTCACACCGCTCGACACTAACGCAAGCAAAACAACGGCCAGCCCGCATGATACGCCAGAACGGCCGCACCGTGCCACGCTTCCTCAGTGAGACTTTCAAAAGGTTTGCGTCGAAACGCCGCTGCCGACGTGCATCTTCACGTAGAGCACGCCGTCCGCTAAGCACAACACGTTGAGTTCCACAGGAAGAGTGCCTGGACACCCAAGCGGCCGGTGCCTGTGTACCATGCCGCCGGCGCGGTGAGCGTTAGTCCGCACACCGGCAGCAACTGCGTCACGACCCGGTGTTCCGTCTTTCGAAACGCCACACAAAGAACAACGGAGCCGAGCACGACGCGCTCCCACCCAAGAGGATTTCGGTCCATCGGATTCCCGTAGCCACCTCCTTCACGGTTGCGCAGGCGTCAAGGTTTGCCCCGAACGCCTTTGGGGCTGTGGCTACCCTCCTTGAGAGAACTGGTTCGCGCGATGTAATAGCAGAGCACGCTCACCATCAGCGGCGCGACTCTCAGATTGAACACGCCACCCGCGCCCACGGCCGTCGTAAGCGGAAGCAATGGAATGCCCCACGCACCATGCTCACGCGGCACCGGTGGCTTGATTCCGGCGACGCCGTTTTTCCTTGCTGCTTGGACTTGCACGATCATTGCCCGACCACGACAGTTACTTTGCGTGTTGTGCGCATTGACATAAGTCATCGGTCTGTCCTGAGCGGCTGGTTCAACTGGACAAGCGCCGCCTCACACCTCAATGACAACTGTCAAAGTCGAAGTTAAGTTGTTGCAAGTCTGAAAGCTTTCGGGGCTGGTTGTGGTTGCGCGGCAGATGAAAAGGCGATAATAGAGAGGGGAGTATGAGCGCGACGACAACCAATCCTCTCCGCAATCGACGGCGCTGGTGGGCGACCCGGCTGGTGATTCTTGTGCTGTTTTTTGCAGCGCTCTCTGCTGCATATCGATACGTCTTGGCACAGGTTGTCGCAGCGAAGCTGGAGGCGATTCGCAGGGCAGGCTATCCCGTCACGCTCGCCGAACTGGACAAATGGTATCCTCAAACCCCAGCAGGCAAGAACGGTGCCGAAGTGTTTGGCGTGGCCTTCGCTAAGTTGATGGAGGGGCCGAGTCCGGTGCCGTTGTCTCGCGTCGTTCCGGCCGACCTTGCCTCGCATGCCACGCCACTGTCAGAGGCTGTGAAACAGGCCGTGGCGAGTTTGTTGGCGAGCAACGCGGAGGCCGTCGCGCTTTTGCATGAGGGTGCCGCCAGCAAGCGCAGCCGTTATCCGCTGGATTTAGGTCGCCTGACCTTGTTGCCCTATCCACATCTGATGAACTTGCACCGCAGCGCCTATCTGCTGGAACTGGAAGCTATCGGCAGCGCCGACCAACAGAATCCCGAACTTGCCGCTCGTTCCGTGCAATCGCTGCTCGGTCTCGCGGCTTCCCTGACCACCGAACCGCTTGTCCGCTCTCATCTCGCGCGCATTGAGTGCCAGAAGATTGCCGTCTCCAGCCTGCAAAGCGTGTTTAACAAAACCGTCCTTAGCGACTCCGAACTCGGCAGCTTGACGGTCGACTTCAACGAGGCGGATAAGCCAGAGTGCCTAGCTCGCGCGTTCGCTGGTCAACGCTGCATCGGTGTTTGCGGATTCGATATGATGACGGAGACGATGGACTTTTCGAAGCTGCCATCGGGCCGGCGCCGTCCGTGGTGGCAACAGGTATTCATCGCACTCAACTTGTACTTCATTTCGCCGGAATTTTTGTCTTATCCGTCGGGTCTGGTACAATGGGACAAATTGCGCTACCTGCAGTTCATGGATCAATACGTGACCGCGGCCGAAGCAGATTTTCCAGATCGGCTTGCCAGCGCGCGGTCCCTGCAACGCGCGCTCCGGCAGTTGCCAAGGTTTTACGTGTTTACGGGACAATGGCTGCGCGCCATGAACGGCACGGGCATCATCCTGAGAGACGCGTCAACGGTGGCGCGCCTGCGCGCCGCCCGGACGGCCACCGCCATCGAGCGCTTTCGCCTTGCGCACGGCGAGCCTCCTGAAACTCTGGCTGCGTTGACCCCGACCTACCTGAAAACCGTGCCGACTGATCCATTCGATCCAGCCTCGACGGGACTGCGGTACAAGAAGCTGACAAAGGGTTACATTGTGTATAGCGTCGGCGAGGATGGTCACGATGATGGCGGCGATGCGGAGAAGGACATCCCGTTCGCCGTCGAGCGGTAAGTGACAGGGCGGGTGATGACGCTCGCGGTGCCAGCCGCACTGCGAGCTAGTGGTGCCGCGCCTAGCGCGCGAAGAATCCCATTGCATGCGCGCCGATACGGGCTAGAATCCGAAGCTGTGCGCGAGCAGGCGAGCTTTATCCTGAAGGGCAATCAATGAAAAGTTACAGCATCGCAGTCATTGGCGGCGACGGCACCGGGCCCGAAGTGACCCGCGAGGCCGTCAAAGTGCTCGATGCCGCCTCGAAGAGATTCGACATCAAACTCAATTACACCCATTACGATTTCGGCGGCGACCGTTATCTCCACACGAAGGAAGTCCTACCCGAAAGCGCGGTGGACGAGTTGAGAAAATTCCCCGCGATCCTGCTCGGGGCAATTGGTCATCCCGACGTGAAACCCGGCATCTTGGAGAAGGGCATTCTGCTGCGGCTGCGGTTCGAGTTGGAGCAGTACATTAACCTTCGTCCTGTGAATCTCTACGACGAACGGTTCTGCCCCCTTAAGGACAAGAAACCCGAGGACATTGATTTCGTTGTCGTCCGCGAGAACAACGAAGGCCTCTACACCGGCAGCGGCGGGTTCGTCTTCAAAGGCACGCCCAACGAGATTGCCGTGCAGGAAAGCGTCAATACCCGACGCGGCGTCGAGCGTTGTCTGCGGTTCGCGTTCGATCTCGCCCGCAAACGGCGCGGCGGCAAACCGTGGAAGGGACTCAAACCCGACGACGTGAAAGCGGGCCGGAAAGCCCAGCTCACGCTCTGCGGCAAGACCAACGTGCTGACCTACGCGTTCGACCTCTGGGAACGCGCGTTCCACGAGATCGGCCAGAAGGATTACCCCGGCATCAAACGCGATTACGCCCACGTCGACGCCACGACGATGTGGTTCGTGAAAAACCCAGAATGGTTCGACGTGATCGTGACCGACAACATGTTCGGCGACATTATCACCGACCTCGGTGCGATGATTCAGGGTGGCATGGGCATCGCCGCCGGCGGCAACATCAACCCGCAAGGCACGAGCATGTTCGAGCCAATCGGCGGCAGCGCCCCGAAGTACACCGGCCAGAACGTCATCAATCCCCTCGCCGCCATCTGCGCCGGCGCGATGATGCTGGACTACTTGGGAGAGACTAAAGCGGCCAACGCCATCGAACAAGCCGTCATCAAGATTGTCCGCGAGAAACTCAAGAGCCTCGCCGCCGGCAAAATGGGCTACGGGACGAAAGAAGTCGGCGATCTGGTGGCGGCGGCAGTGTAAGGCTGGGGTGGGTCACAGAGTGTATGTACGCAATCGAGAGAAATCGCTTTGACAACCCTCGATACCTCGAACGCCGTCTGACGTCACTTCCCCAGACAGTGTGCAGCGCGGTGGGAGCAACGCTTCGCTACCTCTACCAAACCGAAGGGCGGCGAAATCTACATCGTCATCTCATGAAGGAAGCCGAACCGTACCTTGATCCCGCAGAGCGTATAGTCGTGCGGTGGCTGCGGCCGCGCACGAACGGACAGTACTACCGTCGCACTTACGGTTATCCAGCGCTCCGATGCGCGCGGATGGCGCGGTACAGGTGTGAGGAGTGCGGGCAAAGAGATGTCCGTACGCTTGTTTTCGACCACGTCGAGGCACGATCCACAATTTCTAGGTTCGCGTGTTTGTGTGCGAACTGCCACACGATCAAATCCCGAAAATGGGACTGGCTTGGCAAACGGAGAAGAAGCAGGGATTGATGGTACGCGGGAGCAATACTCATGATCACACACATCAAGACCGTTGCCGTTTGCGTGGAAGACCAATATCGAGTGCTGGAGTTTTGGCGGGACAAGAACGGCAGAGATGCTTCGACAAAGCTCAGCATGACAACTTTGCGTCCCTTTGCGCCTTTGTGGGTTAATGACCAGCGTTGGCTTCGGCTTTGCGGTTAATCAACCAAGCATTTTGGTGCTACGAACGTGGCGACTTCCATGATTGACGGGAGCGGTCGGCGCAGCTATTTTTCGTGACCCTTATTCTCGCTAGAGCACGGGCAAAGAGCAGGAGTAAGAGCGAGAGCAAGAGTAAGAGCAGGAGTTTATGAGCAAGTCCTACAATGTGGCAGTGGTCGGCGCGACCGGGGCGGTCGGCGTCGAGATGATCGAGACTCTGGAGAAGCGCGTTTTTCCCGTGCGGAACCTGCGCCTGTTCGCCTCCGAGCGCAGCGTCGGCAAAAAACTAAAGTTCAAGGGCGCGAATGTCAGCGTGGAGCAGCTCAAGGCCGACGTGTTCAAGGGCATTGAGTTCGCCCTGTTCAGCGCGGGCGCGTCGCGCTCGAAGGAATTTGCGCCAGCGGCGGCCCAAGCGGGCTGCGTGGTGATCGACAACTCGTCGGCGTTCCGCATGGAACCCGACGTGCCGCTGGTCGTGCCCGAGGTGAATCCCGAGGATGCGAAGGAACACAAGGGCATCATCGCCAATCCGAATTGTTCGACAGCGATCATGTTGGTGGCGATTTATCCGCTACACAAGGTCGACCCTGTGCGCCGCATCATCGTTTCAACTTATCAGGCTGCCAGCGGCGCCGGTGCGAAGGCGATGGCGGAATTGAAGGAGCAGACCGCGAAGATCCTCCGGGGCGAGAAGGACGTGCGCACCGAGGTGTTGCCGCAGCGGATTGCGTTCAACCTGTTCCCGCACGTGGACGTGTTTCTCGACAACGGCTACACCAAGGAAGAGATGAAGTTTGTCAACGAATCGCGCAAGATCATGCATCATCCGACGCTGAAGATTTCGGCGACATGCGTGCGAGTGCCGGTGTATCGCGCCCACAGCGAAGCAGTGAACATTGAGCTCGAATGTCCGATGGCGCCGGCCGAGGCGCGGGCGATTCTCGCAAATGCGCCGGGCGTACGGGTCGTGGATGATCCCGCGAACAAGAAGTATCCAATGCCGATCGACGCGTCGGGGATGTACGACTGTCTCGTGGGCCGTATTCGCCAAGACTGCTCGCGAGATGACGGACGCGGAATTGATCTGTTCGTCAGCGGCGATCAACTGCTGAAGGGCGCGGCGCTTAATGCGGTGCAGATTGCGGAACTGTTGATCTAATATCTGTTGATCTAATATCACTGGCTGCTTGGCGGGCGGAAGCCACCGAGCGCCCCTTGGCCTTCCCAGCTTTGCGGCCGATTCCACGGGATAGTGCTGACATTATTCTCATTGGTGGTCGCGCAACCGGCGCTTAACGCCCACCCTACGACAATGATCAGCAACATTACCCGGCGGGACGTCATATCAACCGCTCAATGCACAGCGATATCGCCAACCCGTGGGGCGTTGTGTTGATACTCGGGCAGGATTTCCGCAACGCTGGTCGTCGGCCCGACTGACAGAACCTGCACAAGGCCAACGGGCTTTTTGTCGCGGTAAATTAAAAACTGGGCGTGCTTACGCACCTTTTGTTCTTGGCCAATGTCGAGCACGAGGAAATTCCACCGATCCTGCACGTTGGCCACTCGGCCGCGCAGGTTGGCTGGCGTGGTGCTCAGCTCCACAACTTTGTCCCTCAGTTGCTGATTCTCGTCGCGCATTTTGGCCAAGGCATCATTCAGCACCTTGTTCTCTTCCACCATCGCCTGCACTTTCTCCTTGATCTGCCCAACGTTCTCGATGTTCGGAAAGATGACAGCCAGATCATCTTTGATCTTCTGTAGTTCGCCTTGGGCGCTGGCTAATTCGTTCTTTGTCGCTTGCAGTTGCTGGTCACGTTCGGCCACCTGGGTTTTTAACCCTTCCGCTTCCTGCACCTTCTGGTCGAGGGCGGCCTTGGTGGCCTGCAGGTCTGTGTTGGCTTGGGCTAATTGGTTTGAGGTGGTGGACAACGTTTTCTTGGTGACGCCCAAGGTGGCCTCGGTCTTCTGCAGGGTGCCCTTGGTGGAGTTCAGTGAATCATTGAGGCTCGCAATCCGAGCGAGATGTGACTTCTTCATTTGATCGAGTTGGAACACGAAAAACAGCGACCCCGCCGCCGCCAGAATCACAATGATCGGCGCAATCTTGACGAGCTTGTTCATAAGGATATATCCTCCGTGCTGTGCGTTCTCCAAGAACGTTATCGCGCTACTCTAGCCAAACACCTGTCTTCGTGTCAACCACACGCTTCGCGTGGCCAGCTCATCCACCAAACCGGTCACGAACGGACCCGATTTTCCTGCGCCGGCCATGGAACCGGACCAGTCGCCCCAATTCTGCCAGCGCCGTCTCCACTTCCACCTCAAAGGCTTCAGCGGAAACGCTTTGAGCGCCCATGCTTTCCACAGTGTGCCGCTCCATGTTGTCCGATGTCACGACCAAAATCTTCTTCCGAGCCTCCGCCTGACCCACGAGCCGCTCAATCACGTCGTCCGCCGTCTTGCCCCGCTCGGAAAACAATACTTCCACGCCGTGCGACGGTCCAGCCACCTCAGGTTTGTGTTTTGCAGCATACCCATCGAACACCACCGTGACTTTCCGGCCCGTGTGGTCGGCGTACTGCCGCAATGCCGTGACCAAAACCTCACGCTGCTGCTCCAAGCGGCGTCTCGCCAACCGCCGCAGCTTGGGCCACGCGTGCAGCACGCTGTATCCATCCACCAAGATCCAGCGATCATTCATGGCGTTCTCAAACTCCGGTTTGTCTTCATACACCGATGCTTCCGACATTCTTTTGTCAAACCGCATTGGGGCAAACAAGATGAGGCAACTTCTTCCGCTGTCGGCCACCAACAGAATGTTTGGCAGAACCTTCAAGGCCCGGACTGTTGGTTTCCTTTCACGCCGACGCGAACAGCTTCGACTCCGACCAGACACACATCGTCGACAAACCCGCGGCTACCTCCGACGAACGCTTGGATGTCCGCCAGCAGGCTGTCGAACAACGCCGGTGGCGGCAAATCCATCCGTTGGCGCACCGCCACCAGCAGACGCTCTTGTCCGTATTGTTCGTCGGTGCGACCGCTTGCCTCGAACAGGCCGTCAGTGAACAGGACGACCACGTCACGCGCTGCGAGCGGCTGACGCGCTGTTCGGTACGTCGAGTCTTCAAAAACCCCAAGGGCGGGCCCGGGGTTGCTGTCGACGGATCGCAGCGGGTTGACTATTCCAGTATCGCGTCGCACGTGAAACGGGCTGGGGTGGCCCGCGCTGGTATACCGCATCTCACCCGCTCCCACGTCTGCGACCAGATAAAACGCCGAGACAAACATCGGCAGGCGGGTCTGTCGCAAGGTCGTTACAAGCAGACGGTTGATCTCCGTCAGAAACCGGCCGGGATCGGTGGCAGCCCCTTGGAGCTCCTCCACGCAGCCGCGTATGAGCGCCGCGACGAGCGCGGCACGCACTCCGTGACCCATCACATCGCAGATGAATACGCCCGCCTCGGTGTTCGACAAAGCCAGCACATCGTAGAAATCCCCGCCCACCGCGCTCGTCGAGCGATAGCGGTGATAAAAGCGCAGGGCGCTTTCGTTGGGATCAGCGTCGCGCGGAAAACAGGGATACCGCTGCGGAAGAAACGCTTCCTGGACTTCGCGCGCCATGTCTAGGTCGGCTTGCATCTGGGTGTTTTTAAGGCGCAATTCTTCCGTGTAAGCGGCCACTTGCTCTTCCAATCGTTTTCGCTCCAGCGCGCCGGTGATGGCCCGCAGCAACGAAGGCACGTCCAGAGAATCTTTGTGCAGGTAATCTTTCGCGCCATTCTTCATCGCTTCGATAGCGACATCTTCCCCGCCCACGCCGCTCAACATGATCACGGCCGGCTGGCGCACAGCCGGCAGGCTGCGAATGCGGGCCAGCACGGTCAAGCCATCGGCTCCGGGCAGCTTGTAATCCAGCAACATTAGGTCGTATGCGCGGCGGCCAATCTCCTCCATTGCCTTTTTGCCCGTGTCCACCCATTGCGCGTCGAATTTCAATTCGTTGCCCAGCGATGGCAACAGGCGCTGCAGGACTTCCGCATACATGGGATTGTCTTCGACGATCAGAAGTGGGATCGGTTGAGAGCTCATCTCGGCACTAGCTTAGGCGCGCAACACGAAAAGCTCCAAGCAAAAATGGATTGCAGTCATGATGCCTGCCGGGCCGTCGCATCCGCGCCCACCCGCAGAACCCTCCGTCGCCACCAGACACACGTCGTTGGCGAATTCTTTGGCAACCGAGAATTTTTGGATTTCGGCCAGCAATTCGTCGAACAATTGTTCCGGCGGCTGGTGCAGGCGCTGTGCTACGGCGGTGCGCAAGCGTTCCCGCCCAAGCTGTTCCTCGTTGGCGCCATCGCCTCGATAAACCATCGGTGTAGAGCACGATCAAACCCCGCCGGCCAACGCAACGCGATTCCACGTGTACCGGGAGTCCTCAAACATTCCGATCGCCGGCTCGTGCACGCCCTCGCCCAGGCCGAGCGGCTCCACGGTGCCGCGCTCCCGTCGCAGATGAATTGGCGTCGGGTGTCCCGTGCTTACCTAGCGCAACTCCGCGTTCCCGGCGTCGGCCATCATGTAGAACGCCGATCGTCGACGGCTGATAGCTGATCGGCTGACGGCACAGAACATCGGGCCGACGACGCCTTCCTCGGCTTTGGTCATCACTGCGATTAGGGTAACGACAAGAGCGGAATGATGAAAACCATCAAACTTAACGTCGAGGGCATGAGTTGCGCGAGTTGCGCGCGCACGGTCGAACGCGCACTCGCCTCCGTGCCCGGCGTGGAAACGGCAAAAGTCGATTTCCTCGGCCGCACCGCCACGGTCACGGTCTCCAACGACGCTGTCGCCGAGCGAGCACTGATCGACACGGTCAAAGCAGCGGGGTACTCCGCGCGCCGACTGGCCGCACTGCCGCGCGAACGGGAAGCCGAAGGATGCAAGGCCGCTCGGCGCGCGCTGCTCAGGACCGGCGGCATCGGCGTATTGTTGTTTGGAGGCTGGGCGCTCGGCAGTTTGTCGTCGGTTCCCCGACCAGTTTCTCTCGGCATGGTGATTGCCGCAACGGCGCTGGCGGGTTTCCGAATTCTATGGCGCGCCGTCAAGGCGTTGCGGGCACACCGGGTGGATGCCGATGTGCTGGTGGGCATCGCGGTGATTGCGGCGTCCAGCGTCGGCCAATTCGTTGCCGCGGGCGAAGTGGCGTTCATCCTGTTGCTCGGCGCCCAACTGGAGGAATACACTACGCGCCGCGCGCGTCGTTCCCTCGGCGGCCTTCTCTCGCTCGTGCCGGCCACGGCGCGCGTCCGCCGCAATGACAGCGAGCAGGAAATTCCCGCCGCCGACGTTCATGTCGGCGACATCGTGATCGTGCGGGCCGGAGAAAGAATCCCGGTCGACGGTTGCGTCCGCCAGGGCACCGCTTCCGTCAATCAAGCGCCGGTGACCGGCGAAAGCATGACCGTGGAGAAATCCGCCGGCGACGAGGTGTTTGTCGGCACGCTCAACGAATCGGGCGCGCTGTTCGTCGAAGCCACGCGCGTCGGTGAAGACACGACACTGGCGCGCATTGCGCAACTGGTCGAGGCCGCGCAACAGCGCGAGGCGCCGATCCAGCGCGCACTCGACCGGTTCGCTGGCTGGCTTGTGCCGGTGATGCTGACGTTGGCGGCGCTGGTGTTGGTGTTCACCCACGACATTTCGCGCGCGATCACCGTCCTGATAGTTGCGTGCCCGTGCGCGTTGATTCTGGCCACGCCGACGGCGGTCATGGCGGCGATTGCGCGGGCCGCGCGAGCCGGCGTGCTGATCAAAGGCGGCCAATACGTCGAAGCCACGGCGCGATTGCACACGATTGTTTTCGACAAGACCGGCACGCTCACGCACGGCGAACCCGAAGTCGCCCACGTGCAACGGTTCTGCGAGCACACCGACGCCGAACTGGTCGGGATGGCAGCGGTTGCCGAGAAGATGAGTACCCATCCCGTCGCACGCGCCATCCTGCGCAAGGCGCACTCGCTCGGGCTGCGGACGGTCGACCCGACCGGGTTCGAGGCGCACCACGGACGCGGTGTCGTCGCCCAACACGAAAACCAGAAGCTGGTTGTCGGCCAGGAACGATGGATGAGCGAGCAGGAGGTTCATCTCCCCGAGTCCGTCCACGAGCACGTCGATGAACATCACGGCGAGGGCCACACGACCGTCGTGGTCGCGCACGACGGCAAGGTCTGCGGCACGATTTGCGTGGCCGACACCGTGCGCACGTCCGCCAGGGACGCCGTGGAAGATTTGCACGGTCTCGGCATCGAAACAATCGTCATGCTCACGGGCGACAATCGCCGCGTTGCGCTCGACATCGCGGACAAGCTCGGCATCGACAGGGTGGAAGCAGAAGTGTTGCCCGAACAGAAAGCGGAGCACATTGAAGAATTGAAACGGCGCGCGCCGCGCTCCAACGGGGTGGCGATGGTGGGCGATGGCGTCAACGATGCGCCCGCGCTGGCCGTGGCCGACGTGGGCGTGGCGATGGGGGTGAGCGGCACCGACGTGGCGCACGAGGCCGCCGACATCGCTTTGATGGCTGACGATCTTTCGAAGATCGCGTTTTCAGTCCGCCTGAGTCGCGCCGCGTTGCGGATCATCAAGCAAGGCTTGGGATTCGCTCTGGTGTACAACGTCACGATGGTCAGCCTCGCCTCCAGCGGCCATCTCCACATGATCGGCGGCGCCATTGCGCACCAGTGCAGCAGTCTGTTAGTGATTTTGAATGCGATGCGCTTGCTGCGGTATCGGTAGGGAAGCTGTCAGCCATCAGTGTCTGCACGCGCTGTTAGTGGGGGGCTGAAATCAGTTTGACGCTCCAGTGGGTGAGGCCACTCTGGAGTCAGAGGCGGCAATGCTCAGGTACCTTACAACGCACAAGGGCAGCTTGACCGGGCGAGAGAAGTTGTGCGCGAACTTGAGAGTCTGAATCCAACCAAGGCAAGAAGACTCGCAGAAATGATCAAATGACAGTTGGCTCTGCTACCGAACCGGTAGACAACGGAAGTCCCCCACCCGGAACGAAGAACCGTCCGCCGTGGCTCACCGCCAACTGATCGACTGTATATTCGGTGGGTAGGCGCCGTCAACCCAGATTGGCCCGACGCTTACGCTTGCGGTTTTTGCTTCACGCGGATGGTCATTTTCTTGCGGCCGCCGTCTTCTTCGCCTTCGCTGACGGCTTCCAGTTCGGGGTCTTTCTGGATGTGCAGATGGATAATGCGGCGGTCGAACGCGCCGAACGGGCCGATGCGCACGGGTTCGCCCCAGCGGCGCACCCTGTCGACGGCTTCCAGCGCGGTCCTGATCAGGTCGTCGCGCTGGCGTTCGCGGTAGCGCTCGCAATCGACGATGACCCGCGGCGCGGCTGGGTCGAGACGCTGGAGAACGCGGTTGAGAAGGAACTGCAAGTGGTGAAGGGTCTGCCCTTGTTTGCCGATGAGGCGACCAGGATCGGCGGTGGCGATGTGCAACAGCGGTGCGTCGTCCATGTGGTAGAGTTCGACTTTGGTTTTCAGATCGAGTCCGTCGAGCATTTTCTGCAATACTTCCTGCGGATTGACGGATGGGGGGGCTGCGGGTAGGGGTACAGCTGCGGTCGAAGTCTGCGTTTCCATGTTATGCTCCTGTGTTGTTGTGGCGTTCGGATGCGCCGAAAACTAGGGCAACTACGACGCCGGGTTATGCCAAATCCTAATGCAATCTAACAAGTCTCACTTCGGTTTTCCAGCCGGAAAAGGTCGGGCCGCGGTCGCCGCCCCGTCCGCCTGATGCAAACTCCACCATTGCTGACCGATCGACAACAGTTGTTGCACCGTCCAGTACAAGGCGAGGCCGGAACTGGCGGAGTACATAAACCACAGCATCATCACGGGCATCAAAAACATCATCATTTGTTGTTGCTTGGGGTCGCCGCCGGTCGGACTGGTTTTCATCTGCCAGATCATGCTGACACACATCAGCAGCGGCAGTGGATTCAGCGGAAATCCGCCGAGTGTCAGGATGGTGTCGGGCTGAGATAGGTCCTTGATCCAGAGGAAGTGTGCGCCGCGCAGTTCGATGGCGCTGCGCAACATCGCATAGAGCGCAAAGAAGACCGGAATCTGCACCAGCATCGGCAGACAGCCGGAGAACGGATTGATCTTGTGCTCCTTGTAGAGCTTCATCATTTCCTGATTCAGCCGCTGCGGGTCGTCCTTGTATTTCTCGCGGAGCTTGTTCATCAGCGGCTGAAACTTCTGCATCTCCTTCATCGAGCGGATGCTCTTGGCCTGAATCGGCCAGAAGATCAGCTTGATCAGGATCGTGATGATGATGATGGCGACACCGTAATTGGGGATCACCCGATGCAACAACTTCATGCTTTTCAGCAACCAGACGCTGATGACTCCCCAGAACCCGAACTGCATCACGTCTTCCTGACTTTCGCCGAGCGCGACGAGTCGGTCATACTCCTTCGGCCCGGCGTAGTAGGTGAACGCGTACGTCGCGACCCCGTTTGTCACGGAGGTCGGCGGCACTTCGAGCGACGCGCTGACGCCGTCGGGAGGAACCTTGCCGCTCCACTCCGCGGGCGGCGCTCGATGAATCGGCTCATAAGCGATCTCGACCGAGTCCGTGGTGGGCGTCAAAATCATCGCGAAGAACTGGCTTTTCACCGCAGCCCATTGGGCCTGGACGTGTTCGTTCGTGATGCCCCGTGCGGTGTTTTTCCACAGTTGCGTCAGCGCGCGGTTTTGATATTTGCCACCCGCCAACCAATCGACACCGAGGAAATACTGCTGTTGCTCGCGCGGAGTGACGGGCGTGGCCTCGCCGATGACGATCGCAACGTTCTGCGCCGCGACACCGCCAGACGGGAGAGACGAAACCTGAAGATTGCCGCTGAGCAGATAGTCCGGCCCCAGTGAAATCTGTTTGACCACCTCCGCTCCCGTCGCGAGCCGCCCGCGCATGGTGACAGTGGTCGGGTTGGATTGCTGCATGTCGTACACACCGTCAGCGCCTTTAATCCCTTTCACCGCCAGTGCCGGAACCGAGGCCGACGAATTCAGAATGATGTTGCCGTGGCCGTTTGCCTTGTATTTGAGCAGTTCGACGGAGCGCATGCCGCCGCCCCAGCTTGTGAACTCGACGCGGACGAATTCATTGCTCAACACAACCAGCTTCTCGGGCCGTCGCGGTTCCTCCGGCTCGGGTGAAGCCTCCTTGATCACCGTCGACACGTTGGTGGCAACTTCCGCGACGTGCGTCGGCGGGGCGTTGGTGGCAGCAGCTTGAGCTGTCAGCTTCAAGGGCCTCGGTTTCGGCGGGTAGAGCCTGTTGATCAAGATCTGCCAGCCAAGAAGCGCGACGATGCAAGCCACCACCAACCACATCGTGCGCTTGTCCATCATGATTCCGGCACCGGGTCGAAGCCGCCTTCGTGCAGGGGATGACATTTGGCCAAACGCTGGATGGTCAGCCACAAGCCCCGCACCGCGCCGAATCGTTCAATGGCTGCAGCGGCGTAACTGGAACAACTCGGATGGAAGCGGCAGCAGCGTCCTAGCGGCGGTGCCGGCAACAACATCTTCAGGGGCGACAACAGATGATATGCCCACAGGAAAAATAAAAGTGGTCGTTTAATCACGATTCAATGAGTGCGCCCGCCTCCCTGAACAAATCGAGCAAGCAGGCTTCAATTTCTTGAAGACGTCTCCCGCGGATGGCGATGCGGGCCACCATAACCATCTGTAAATTGGTTTTCAGTTTGTGTTTGTTCAATCGGTACGCTTCGCGCAGCAGTCTCCGCGCGCGATTGCGTGTGACGGCGTCGCCGACCTTGCGACTCGTCACGACGCCGAGGGCGCGTCTTCCGGCAGCCGCCGTCTCCGTTGTGCCCTCCCAAACGTACAAGACCACGTACTTCCCTTCCACTTTGCGTCCGTGCTCGTAGACGCGGCGAAACTCGTAATTCCTCTGGAGGCGTTCGCGTTTCGGGAATGTGCGGTTTCCATCCAACAGAACCTCCGACGCGGGTGACCGCGCCCTACACCGGCGACAGGCGCTTGCGCCCCTTGCGGCGGCGGCGGCTCAAGACGCCGCGGCCACTCTTGGTGCGTGTACGTTTCAGAAACCCGAATCGGCGCTGCCGCCTGATTTTCGACGGCTGATAAGTTCTTTTCATGATTTTGGCCCCGAAACCTTCGGGGCAGGCTTGTTCAGAAGGGCCGCATCTTAGCAGCCCAACCTCGATTGTCAAGGCGGGTAGCCGGTTACTTTTGCACGAACATCCGCACAAACTGCTGGTACACGCGGGCTGCTACTGGTCCCGGCTTGCCCGCGCCAACCTTTCGCCGGTCGACGGCGATGACGGGCACGATTTCCGCCGTGGTGCTGGTGAGGAAAACTTCCTCTGTCTTGAACAAATCCGCTTTCGTGATTTGTTCCTCTCGCGCCTCAATCCCGGCCGACCGAGTTGCCTGAAGAACTTTATCGCGTGTCACCCCCGACAAGATTTTCGGGCCTTTGGGGGGCGTCGACAGTCTGTTCTCGATCACCACAAAAACGTTTCCCGCCGTCGCTTCGCTGACGGAGCCGTCGGGCTCGATAAAAACGGCGTCGTGCGCGCCCGCTTCCCTGGCCGCGTGATAGGCCAGCACGTTGGCCAACAACGCAACGGTCTTGATGTCGCAGCGTGCCCAGCGATTATCGGGGACAGTGATAACACTCACACCCGTTTCGCGAAGATGGGCCACCGAGTGAAATTCTCGCACGGTGATGACCAACGTCGGTTCACTCTGAGACGGAATCCCACGGTGACGCGGCGCGCGGCCGCGCGTGACCTGCAAGTAGATGACGGATTCTGCAAAGCCCGCGCGTTGCACAGCTTCGGCGATCAACGCTTTCAGATCATCGGCCATGAAGGCGTGTCTGAGTCGAATGCCCTCCAAACTTCGGAACAGGCGGCCGAGATGCTCGTCGATCGCGAATGGTTTTCCGCGATACGTGCGAATCACTTCGTACACGGCGTCGGCGAATTGAAATCCGCGGTCCTCCACATGAACCATCGCCCGCTCCAAAGGCAAGAACTCTCCGTTGACGTAAGCAATCTCAGGCACGGCTGTCGTCCTCCTTGCGTAGCAGCGACTATATGTTTCACCAGCGCCACTGTCAACGGCGTCGGCTCACAGGCCAATTAGCGAATCGCCGGACCGATCAACAGGCCGATCATATAGGTGATCAACGCTTCGCCGAGGCCAACCACCGTCATCTCCGTTCCGCTCGTCAACCACGACCGTCCCGTCACGATGACCTTGGACGCGCCAACGACGAAATGCGCGGTCGTGCTGATGATGAACGACGCCACCAGCGCCGCCGTGCCTGTCATCATGAAGAATGGAATGATCGGCACGAATGCCCCAACCGCCGTGCTCAGCGTGGCGCTCATGGCGGAGAGCCACGGACTGGGAAAAGCTTTCTCCGACAATCCAAGTTCCTCGTGGGCGAGCGTCTTCAAAAGCTGTTCGGGCTGATCGGCCAGCCGCGCCGCAAGCAACTTCGCTTCGTCGGCGGGAAACCCTTTCAACTGATAGAACAACTCCATCTCCTCCCGTTCCTCTTCAGGAGATTCCTCGATCTCGCGGCGCTCGCGTTCGACTTCGGCCTCATACACCTCGCGCTCGGATTTCGTGGCGAGATACGCGCCGCTGCCCATCGACAACGCCGACGCGATCGCTGTGGCGATCCCGCTCAAGAGGACGAACTCGGCATTGACGTGGGTTGCGCCCGCGACGCCGCTGACGACGCCGAATGCCGCGCCCAAGCCGTCGTTCACGCCGTAGATCGCCTGCCCGATCCAACTGCCGCCCCGCACGTGCCATCGTTCCGCGCCGAGGATTTTGTCCAATCGCCGCTGCGGCAACGGGACGGAGTTGGCAACCGACATCTCGTTCAACATACGACCGTGCGCCTTCTCTTCGTGTTGCGTTTCCAGCAATTGCTGGCGGAACTGTTCATCCGGCGCAACCTTGACCAGTTCATCGTACAACGCGTCGGCACTGGCTTCGCCCGCTTCGAGCTTGGTAACGGCTGCCTCCGTGCCGCTTTGCAGCAACACCCAACGGCGTGTACGTTCCGCCAGCGATTCCGCGTATTCGCCCGGCTCGGTACCTAGTTCCCGCAGGCGCGCCGCCCAGTTGTCTGCGTGCTTGTCCTCGGCCTCAGCCAGCCGCTGCAAGATGGCACGCCGGTCCGGATTGGCTTCGCGTTCGGCCAACGCCCGGTAATTGCGGGCGCTGTTCATCTCGTCGCGCCACGCTTGTTTCAACCCGCTGATCAGTCTTTCGCGCTCGCTCATCGCATCTTGATCTTGCGATGAGCGTATCAGGAAATCCGACGCGAGTAAACAGGTGCGAGGCGCAGGTAGTGGTACAGTTGGATCGTCTAGATTCTTCTGGCACCACAGCAATGCTTATACTTCTTACCGCTAGTATCGCAATCCTGAAGCTAATGACGAACGGGTCGATGAGTTCCACAGAGAAGCACTGTTCATAATGCTGCATCCATCCCCAATGGGCACTCCGGCAACGTCGCCGGCACCCACACTTCGATCCCATCCACTTGGGTCACCCATCGCGCATAGTGCAGCACCGCCGCCGCAATCTCGGGATGAAAATCTCCCACTTCAAGACGCATGATAGCATTGCGCCCTCTCAATTCGGCGCGGCTCCCGCCCGGATTGTGTCCGAGCACACAGTCCCGGTTTGTGGTCGTCGATTTTTCATCGCGCTCCCTGCTGTCGCTGGGGACGAAGTTGCAGGTTTACCCGGACGGGCAATGAGTAGGCGTGATTCAAATCATGGAGCCGGTGAGCGCAATTCGCCACGGCCGACATTCGCGAAGGCGATCTGCGGGTCGGCGACGGGGCGCACCGAGATGCGCGGCCCCGCCATCATGACGCTGCTGATTCAATGAACAGGCAAGTCGGTGCCCCTCGATACCCCGGCATCCGATGTATGCCGGTTGCCTCGCCGCCGCCCGTCGCATGGCGATCACTGGCTTCAAGTGCAAGCGTCGGGCCGCCTGCCATCTCAATCACTTCGGTTCCGGCAACCCGCGGGTCTTTCGCTCCGCCACACTGATGTGAGTGCCCGGGATCAGCCGTAACTTGTAACTGTCAATATGACGATTCAGGTAGTCGTGCAACACTTGGGCTTGCACTCTTGCGTAAGTACCTGGCAACACGATCAGTGAGGGCGGGCGGATTTCCAGTTCCTTTTCGTACCCTGACCGCTGGAAGTGTTCGCTGTAAGCCCGTGGCGCCAATCCCACCATGAATTCTTCAAACCCGTCGCTGCTGGCTACCGTGAAGTCAAAGACCGTTTTAAAGAATGTATCCCGTCGGAACACCGGATGAAAGAAGAAGTCAGCTACGACGAATCCGTCGGGTGGCACGCGACGAACAACCCACTCGATCAAGCGATCTTGGGTTGCCCGATGAGTCGCCATCAAGCCGCCTAGGTCAACAAAGCCGGTGCGCAAATCTGCCATGGCGATGAGTAACACGAAGAGCGCCACACCAATCTGATCCTTCGTGCGGAGTCGCGCGGCCAGTACCGGAAGTGAACGCGCCGGGAAATACGAAGCCAGAAGCAACCACGACGCCATGTACTGCCTCCATGGTTGGGTGGTCGTGCTCAAGCTCACCAAGAGAAAGAGGAAAGTCGCAGCAGCAAGCGGACTTGCCGACTGGCGTTGGTAGACGAACAGGGCTACGCACCCGATCAGGCCAGCGAGAACGTAGGCGAGCCACGCCGTCTGCCGCACTAGCGTGCGGGCCAAGCCGAATCCAAACGTGCGGATGTTCTCGACCGTGGCGTTGTAGACCACGACCATCAGCCACGCGCCATCAAGTGGAATGCGCATCAGAACCAAGAGGAGAAGGTCACAGAGGAGGCAGGCGCTGAAGCCGAGACAGATCGCCAAAGCCGAAGGCCAGATCTGCCGAATCCCACGGAGATGCACAGCGAGAGCGACAGCGCCGAACAAGAAGGGGAGCAGCACAAACTTTGTATTGACCAAGACGCCAGCGCCGATACAAAAACCGCCTACAAATGCAGCCGGAGCATTCGTTGAACCTCTGAGCCAGAGCCACAGGAGGCCGGAGAAAAGCAACGCGTTTCCCAGCGGGTCAGGACGGAACTGGATCAGATAATCCACAGCGGGCGGGCTGAACACGACCAGCCCAAAACACGCGACCGCCCAAATCCGTTGCTTGGCAGGATGCTCCGAACAGATCAGAGTACCGAGGGCTCCGAGGAAGACCGCGTTGAGCAGCAGAGCCAGCCCACGAAGAATCGTCAGCGTCACGGGACTTTCAGGTAGAACCCGCATCAAGGGCGAGAGCAAAATCCAGAGAAAGGGGAAATGATTGTCTGCGAAGTCACGATAAGGCACTTCGCCGATGGAAACCAACCACGTCACGTGTGAATGCTGGAGTTCGTCGTAGTTGTAGTCTCGGGTAAGAACGAGTCGAATGATCAGGACAACGCCAAGCAGGCCCGCCAAGCAGATCGCACCATTTCGGATGAGAAGAGCACCGCGGTTCTCCGAGGTCCCCGTCAACGCGTCTCCTGAGGTTCTCAACAGCCCACCAATCATCAGTGAGCCGTTACAGTTGCAGACGATTTCTCGGGACTCAAGAAGTTTATTGGCACACGATCGCTTGTACTACCTCAAGATGGTCAATCCGAACCAAATCCGCTCCATCGGTCTTGCTGGCGAGCCGACACTCGCTGCAAAAGGATTCAACGCATCATCGTCCACCAACTCGGCCAGAAACGCCGGGATGTGGAATTTTGGCAAGGCATGTGGTTCGAATCCAGAACGAAACTGAAACTCATCTTGCGCTTCTGTGGCACAACTCTGCCCCTACGCGCCGAATTTGTCGAGGCGCTTGGCGTTGGCTTGCATGAGGCGGATCAGGTATTTCGCCTCGAAGACGCCGAGCGAACCTTGATTGGCGGCGCGCTCGGTGAATCGGTCGAGTCCGTCCCAGCCGGCAAAGTCGCTGTAGATCATCACGGGTTGCGAATGCCACGAGTGGCCTTTGACCGGCACGGGCGTCGAGTGGTCGCCCGTGACCGCCACCACGGACGGCATCTGGTTCATCAGGATCGACAGTGCCGCGTCGGCTTCTTCGATGGCGGCAACTTTCCCCTGAAAGTTCCCATCTTCACCGTGCATATCGGTCGCTTTGACGTGAACGAAAACGTAATCGAACGCCTTGAGCGCGTCCACGGCGGCTTCAAATTCCTCTTTCACCGTTTTCGGTCCTTCGATTTTCTTCATGCCGACGAGTTGCGCGAGGCCCTTGTACATTGGGTAAATCGCGATGACAGCGGCCTTGAGTCCGTAGCGTTCCTGGAACGTGGGGATTTTCGGCTGATGCGCGATGCCGCGAAGCAGAAAACCGTTTGCCGGTTTGCACGTCTTCAGCAACGGCAGCCCCTGCTTGTAAAACTCTGCCACGATTTTCGCTGTCTTGGCGGCCTTGGCTGATTTGCCCAGCGGCTTGGCGGTGGCAATCGGCTGGCCTTCGCGGTGCGGGTCGCTGTCGCTCAGCGGGCCTTCAAGTCCCGGGCCACGGAAGACGACGACGAAACGATGGCCTTTGCCTGCTTTGATGATGACCTCGATGCCGCCGATTTTTTTGATCTTCTTCGCCAGAATCGCAACCTGCGCTTCACAGACCTTGGTGTCGATGCGGCCGGCGCGGCGATCAGTAACAATGCCTTTCCCATCGAGTGAACAGAAATTGGCGCGCGCTGCCACGTCGCCGTGTTTGAGGTCGATGCCCAAGCCGAGCGCCTCGATCACGCCACGACCGACTTCGTATTCGAGCGGGTCGTAACCAAACAATCCGAGATGACCGGGGCCGCTGCCGGGCGTGATGCCGGGCGCGACGGGAATCATCCGTCCTTGTGCCGAGTGTTTGGCCAAAGCGTCAAGGTTCGGCGTCTTCGCGACTTCCAAGGGCGTGCGAAAACCGGTTTCTTCGGTGGCCACGTCGCCGAGTCCATCCAAGACAACGAGCGCGAGCTTGGAATCATTCGGTACGAGCAGACTTTTATACAGATCGTCGAGATTCATAACACCTCAATTTAGCCTTGCATGCGAGTGAAACTCGCGTCATGTTGGCACACCCATCGCGTGGTTGTCAAAGGCGAAAATATTCCAAACCGCGACGAAGTTGCACAAGCAAACTGGTACGACGGATGGTGAAGAACACATTCTTGGACAAACTGATCGGTCGCATCGACCGGGTCGATCCGCAGAGCCTGCAAAGTTTCGTCCTGAAACTTTCGCGGGAAAAAGGGTTTCTGGAGACGTTGTTCAACACGATCCAAGAGGGCATCATCGTCATCACTGCCGATGGCAGGATCAATTATCTCAACGCGGCGGCGGCGGAGCTCTTGGGTTTGGACATCGAGCAAGCCGTCGGCGAGCCGCTCGGGCGCCACTTGCGCGATCTGGACTGGAAAAAAATCTGGTCGGCCGACAAAGACGAGTGGAGCAAGGTGATGACGCACGAGTTGGAGGTGTTTTATCCACGCCATCGGTTCCTGAGTTTTTACATTGTTCCCTTGGTGGACGAGCAAAACTCCGTCGTTACCGGCATGGCCGTGATTTTGCGCGACGTGACCGAGACGCGCAGACGGACGGAGAGCGCCATCGAGTCGGAAAAACTGTCGGCGCTGACGTTGCTGGCAGCGGGCGTGGCGCACGAAATCGGCAACCCGCTCAATTCGCTGAGCATTCACCTCCAGTTGATGGAACGGGAATTGAAAAGCCTGCCGCGCGAGAACGCGGAGCGATTGAAAAAGGATTTGCGCGTTGCACGAGACGAGATCGCGCGGCTCGACCGGATCATCGATCAGTTTTTGCGCGCGATTCGGCCCGCCACGCCCGATCTGCAGCGCGCGTCGGTGAACGAGATCGTCGCGGAGACGCTTAAACTGTTGGAGCGGGAGATTGCCGACCGCGATATCCTCGTAGAGCAGGAATTGGCGGAAGAGGTTCCAGCGAGTCTGGTGGACCGCGCGCAGTTGAAACAGGCATTTTACAATCTCATCAAGAATGCGCTGCAAGCGATGCACGCGGGCGGCATTTTGCGGATTAGCACCGCCGCAACGGATGCGCATGTGATCATTTCTTTCATCGACACGGGTCACGGGATTTCGGCGGAGCAGATGGGGCGGATTTTTGAGCCGTACTACACGACGAAACAGGAAGGAAGCGGGCTGGGTCTGATGATCGTCCAGCGGATCGTGCGCGATCACGGCGGCACGATGGACGTGGAAAGCGACATCGACCGCGGGACGACGGTGCGCATCAAACTGCCGATCCACGAGAAGCGGACGCGGCTGCTGGAAGCCGCCGCCGTTGCGGGAGGGCAGGCGAGTGGTTGAGTCGAAGAAGCCGGCAATTCTCGTCGTCGATGATGAACGCAGCACGCGCGAAGGATTGGAGCGCGCATTGCAGAACCGTTATGAAGTGCTGCTGGCCGAGGACGGGCAGAAAGCGGTGCAGTTGCTGGAGGCGCAACACGTCGATGTGTTGGTGACCGATCTAAAAATGCCGGGCATCGACGGCATGGCGTTGCTGCGGCGGGCTCGGTCGCTTTCCACGCCGCCCATTTGCATCATGATGACAGCCTATGGATCGATTGAAAGCGCCGTTGAGGCGATGCAGGCCGGCGCGTACCATTATCTCACCAAGCCAAACATCAACCTCGACGAACTGGAGCTGGTCGTCCAACGGGGACTCGAAGACCGGCGCATCGAGTCCGAGAACGTCAGCCTGCGCACGCAACTCGACAAGAAGTTCGGTATGGAAAACATCGTGGGCGCTTCGCCGGCGATGCAGCAGGTGTTCGAGGTGGTGCAGCAGGTTGCGCCGACCCGGGCCACCGTCCTCATCGCGGGCGAAACGGGGACCGGCAAGGAGCTGATCGCGCATGCGGTCCACAATCTCAGCCCGCGCAAGAGCGGGCCGTTCATCGCGGTGCACGCGGCGGCGTTAACGAGCACGTTGCTGGAGAGCGAATTGTTCGGGCACGAGAAAGGCGCGTTTACCGGCGCGGTTGAGCGGCGCATCGGGCGGTTCGAACTGGCCGATGGTGGCACGTTGTTCCTGGATGAAGTGGGCGAGATCGAGCCGGCGATGCAGGTGAAGATTTTGCGGGTGCTGGAGGAACGCGCATTCGAGCGCGTCGGCGGTCAGAAGACGATCAACGTGGATGTGCGGCTGATTGCGGCGACGAACAAGGATTTGAAAAAGCTGGTCAGCGAAGGAAAATTCCGCGATGATTTGTTTTACCGCCTCAGTGTGGTGACGGTCTTATTGCCGCCGCTGCGAGAACGGCGCGGGGATGTTCCGTTGTTCGTCAATGCGTTTCTGGGGCAGTGCAGCCGGGAGAACAACAAGCCCGCGCGCGAAATCACGCCGGAGGCGCTCAACGTGTTGATGGCGTACGACTGGCCCGGCAACGTGCGGGAATTGCGAAACACGATCGAGCAGATGGTCGTGCTGGCGCGGACGGAGCGGCTGACGTTGCGCGACGTGCCGGCGGCGATCCGCGGCGGAGCGGATCTGACGAAGATTTCGGTGGTGCGGCCGGGCATGACGATGACGGTTGAAGAAGCCGAACGGCAGTTGATGATTCAAGCACTGAAGGAAATGGGCGGGAACCGCACGCGGGCGGCGGAGAAAATCGGCATGAGCCGCCGTACGTTGCATCGGAAACTGAAGAAATACGGACTGGGGAACTTTTAGACGGAGCAAGAGCAAACGATTATGGCAACGACGGAGAGTGCAATTCAGACGGTTGTCTACCAGATCGATTTGGGCCGCGGCAAAACGGTTCTCCGGTGGGTGGTGGTCGTTTTGGTGGCGGCGACCTTGGGCTTGGTATACACAGCCAGTCAGTTTCGCGGATTGGAAAAGCGCGAGGCGATGGACATGGCTCAACTGGCCCGCAACATCGCGCGCGGCGAGGGATTCACCACGTATCTGATTCGTCCGCTCAGCCTGTGGCAATTGGCAGAGGCTGGCAGGTGCATCGATCCTGAAACCAAGCACCCAACGTTGATGCAACACCCGGACCTGTGTAACCCACCGCTGTACCCGCTGGCGCTGGCGGGTTTGTTCAAACTGACGAAACCAAGCCGGTTTCAGTTTGATCCACAGAATGATCGGATTTATACGCCCGAGCGTTGGGTGATTCTGCCGTTCGACCAAGTTTGCCTGCTACTGAGCCTGCTGCTGGTGTACGTCTGGGCCAGACAACTCTTCGATCAACGAGTGGCCGTGACGGCGGGCTTGCTGCTCCTTTTTTCGGACACGCTATGGTCGTACGCCATCTCGGGATTGCCGACGAGTTTCTTGATGCTGCTCCTGTTGCTCGCGATGTATTGCCTGTTTGTGGCTGACCGCCAGTTGAATCGACCAGAGATTCCCAAGGCCGATCAAACTGAGGCAGGACCAGCCAAGGCGCAGCCCGTCCATTTTGCGAGGGCAGGCATCTTGGTTTTGGCCAGCGCGGTCTTATTGGGGTTATGCTTCCTGACGCGCTATCTCTGTGCCTTCCTGATCGTGCCCATGGTGATCTATGCGGTGCGGATCATGCGCGTAAGGTGGGCGGGGTTGTGGGCGTTCGTATACGCTCTCGTATTTCTGGCAGTTATCACTCCCTGGCTGGTGCGCAACTACCAGATGTCAGGCAGCGTGTTGGGTGTCGCCAAGTATCAGATCGTTGGTGACGAAGCCCTGCCGCGCTCCTATCACCCGGACCTCGGCGGGGCGTATTCGATTCGGTCCATCGTCTCAAGGTTCTTGACGCGAGCCAGGGGACTTTTGAACGATTCACTGAAGCAAATCGGATCTGATTATTTTATTTTCTTTTTCGCGGTGGGGCTGATGTACGCGTTCCGCCGCCGCGACGTGGCGAGGTTGCGTCTGGTGGTGTTGGGTGCGTTGGTTTGCGCAATCTTCGGAATGGCGCTTTTTGAAGCTCCATCGGAACAGAACGGCCCGGAGATTCACGGTGGCAATTTGCTGGTTTTGTTCCTGCCGCTGGTGGCGGTGTATGGTGTAGCGTTCTTCTATCTGCTTTTGGACCGGATTGCATTCCGTATCCGACTCTCTCGCGCGGCGGCGATCGCGGTGTTTGCGTTAATCAACCTTATGCCGATGATCTTCACGTTGCTGCATCCGCGTCGAGGGCTGTTTCCCTATCCGCCGTACATCGCGCCCTATACGCGCATGGTAGCGCAGTGGTTTGGACCGAATGATATCGGAGTCAGCGATCTGCCGTGGGCGATGGCGTGGTACGGCGACCGCCGCACGATCTGGCTGCCAACAACGATCAGAGACTTCTATGAGATGCATGATTTTGCCCCTCCCAAGGGTGCGTCCGTATCGTTTCTAATGCTCACGCCCTATATGCTGAACCAGCCTTTCCAGAGTGAATTGACTAAAGGCCAATACAAAGAATGGGCGAGGATCGTGCTCCGACAGCTCCCGCAAGACTTTCCGCTCAAAGCCGTCACGCCCATGCCGCCCGACAACGACCAGATCCTGCTGGCTGACAAAGCACGATGGGCGGCGCAGAAGAGCCAGGAATCGCAGGAACCTCAAAAAACTCTGGCCAGCGAGTTGCAGCCAGAGACAAATCTCCTGCTATCACCATCCGCCCCACCACCGTCTCCGTGATGACCCGCCGATTCGCGCTCGTGCAGCGGTGACCCAGGCATCGTTTCCACCGTTTGGAATTCGCTTTCACCCTGCTTGCGGCTGGTATAATGTAGGACGCGGTGCGACCAATGAATATGAAGCCTGCGGCTGCTTTTGCTGCCGGGTTGTGGATTGGTGCGGTGGTGGTGGTGGCCATCGGCGCGTTCAACCTGCGCATTTGGGAAGGTGTCCGACGGGAAGGCGAGCCGCGAGCGGCGGCAGAACAGACGGCCAAGGACAATGAGATTCAGCACTTGCGGCAGGAACAGGCGCGGTTGACAGCCGAGGCACAGCGGCTGCGGGAAACTGTGGCCGAGTTGAAGAGCAACCTCGATGTCCGCACTGCGTTGGCGGCGCGGCGCGAAGTTCGTCGCGTACCCTTTTTTCGTCCATCTCCGGCAGATGAATCCAAAAACGCTTGGATAGCAGAGGCCGTGGCCCGCGGTGACACCCAATCGTTGCCGCGCTTGGAGGAATTGTCGAACCAGAATGACGAGGCCGCGCTGGAGGCCTTGGCGTTGATGGCGGAGCGCGATGGCGGAGCGGCGCTGACGCGCGTGTGGGGCTCTGCATCGCTCAGCTTCGCCAACAAAGTGAAGGCCACGCGCTACTTAGCCGCCACGCTGGAGGCAAACCCACGCGCACAGGAGCTTTTACAGTCGCTATTCAATTCTCCCACGACTGATGTACGTTTGCTTTACGCAGCCGTGGATGGCATTGCGAATCCAGACGTGGTGGCCACCCTCAGCCCGGTTGTGGGACTTCCGCCCCCCCCGCAACCTCGCGTGGCCTTCGACCTGCGCGTGCAACTGTTGGACACATTGATGGTTTCGATCACCGATCAACGCTTGCTTGACCATGCGGAGCACGCCCGCGACGAATTGCTGACACACTGGGTGCAGACTGAACCAGGGGCGCAGTAAGATCGGTGCGACCATTTCCTTTTTAGTGTTCTTTTCCCTGCTCCAATCTATAATGACCGAGAACAAGGAGGCACGTGCGGGATAGTTTCGCCATTTTATTCCGTGTGGTGCCGGCATTTCTACTGACAGTGGCGGGCGGTCTCATCAGCGCGCTGGTTGGGATCTCACACCAGAAACTTTGCGGGCTGATCAGTCTCACCGCCGGAACGTTGATGGGCGTGACGCTCTTTTCAATTCTTCCCGAAAGCGCGGCGGACATGAAGTGGTGGGAACCGGCGATCGCCTTGGGATCAGGTTATGTCGTGTTTTCCCTGATCACCAAATACGTCTATCACGTCTGCCCCACCTGCGCCGCGAGTCACTTCGACGAAGCCACGACGCATCGGTTCGGCAAAATCGCCACGGCGCTGACCATCGCGCTGGCGGTTCACAGCACGTTGGACGGCGTGGCGTTGGCGGCGGGACGTGAGGCCGGCCAAGTGACGATCCGCAGCGGACCCGGCAAACTCGATTTGTCCGTCCTGCTCGCCGTGCGCGTGCACAAGGTGTCCGAAGGACTTGCGCTGGGCGCGCTGCTCCTCGGGGCCGGTTTCAAGGGGTTGAAAGCAGTCGCGTCGGTGGCCGCGGTGGAAGTCACGACGGTCGTCTGCGGCGTGCTCGGCTTAGGGGTTTTGCGGGCCGTCTCGCTGTTCAGGTTGGGCGCCGTGTTGGCGCACGCGGGCGGCGGCTTCGTGTTTTTGGCCGCGCACGCCGTGCTGGGGAAAATGGTGAAACACAATAAGCTTGCCATTGTCATCAGTTTTGTGACGGGAGTCGTGGTGATTGCACTGTTGAACCTAATGATCAGGGCGTTGTGAAGAGCGGCGTCAAAACCGTGATGGGCGGCGTGGCGGCAGCGGTCGCCGCGAGCCTCGCGCTGATCGCTTGGTTGCGCATCGAGGAAGCGAGGCAGTTCTCGCAACCTCGTCGTGTCGCGACGGACGGCGGCACGAACTACGTGATTCAACTGATCGAGACAGATGTTGGCAAGAGTGACAGCGGCTACGTGCTCATCGTGTATGCGCGGCTAGAAAACCCCAATCCGTACGATGTCGTCTTGCGTCGCGACTGGTTCGCCTTGGCCGATCAGGCCAAGGATCATCTGCTGCCAACAACGAACGGCGCGCAAACCACATTGATCAGATTACCCGCCAGCAGCGTCTTGGAGAGGGAAATGTTCAGCTTCGACTTGCCGCCAAGCACATTGGCCGGAATCGTCGAGATGAAGATCGGTGAAAACTTTTGGGTGACGATCAAGAACGAGAAACAGTTTACGCGCGCGCTCCGCACCGGCGAGTTCGTTTCATTTCGCTCGCGCGACTGGTGAGCGATTCAAGGAGATAAGCCATGTGGAAACGCATCAAGTTCTATACCGTGTCGGCGATCATCATCGCGCTCGGCGTGACCGCGTTGTACTACCGGTACCAGGCGACGCGCGGCGGCGGCGCGGTGCGCCGCACGATTGATCCGCCGGTGGTTGTCCAGCAAATCCAGCAACTCAAACAACTCGTGACTGTCAAGTACCTCTTGGAAAAGGCCATCGGCTTCGAAGAGGAGAAAATCCTGTTCGGCTCCGAGAAGGTTTTGCTGCTAGTGCAGGCGACCGTGCTGGGCGGCATCGATTTTTCCGAGTTCAGGCCGCAGGATGTCGCGGTCGGTGGGGACAAGAGCCTCATGATCAAGCTTCCCCCACCGCAGATCCTGCACGTGTACATCAACGAGAAGAACACGCAGGTCTGGGATCGCACCAAGACATGGTGGACGCCGTGGGTCCCGTTCAATCCCGAACTTGAACAGAAGGCGCGGCTGGCCGCGCTGGAGGCCGTGCAGGTCGCCGCACGCGAAAAGGGAATTCTGCGCGATGCGCAGGACAACGCCGAGTCGACCATCCGTGCGTTGCTGGGCACCCTCGGCATCGAATCGATTCAGTTCAAGGCGGCAAGCGCAACTTCCACCCCCGTGTCGCCTGATGAGGCGCATTGACTTTGTCGCCGATTCGGGCATCATCTCACCCCATTCACCATGAATGCTGCAAAACATAGTCTGGTCGTTATCATCACCGTCTGCACCTTGTGCGCCAGTTACATCGCCCGTGCCGATGACGCCACGAACACAACCATGACCGCCACAAAAGTGACGGTGCCGACGTCTAAGACAAGGATGTACATCACCATTCGCGAATGTATTACACGTGCGCTTCAAAACAATCTGGACATCCAGATTCAGCGGCTCAATCCATCCATACAATCCTGGGGCGTCGTCTTGGCGCAGAGCACGTATGATCCAGCGCTGAAAGGCTCGGCCGCCTACATGGACTCCAAATCGGCAAGTTTGATCACATATTATTCAGGCGCTTCGGAGGCGACTACTACCACTCCGGTTAGAACGGTGTCATTGAGTCCATCGGTGGGTCTGGGCGGCACATTTGTCAGCGGCGCGACATACGATCTGTCTGCTTCCCCCTACGGCTCTGGTCCCTCGCTGAACAGCAATTTCGTGTACAGCGGTACGACGGCGTTTTCGGTCACCCAACCGCTGCTGAAGAATTTCGGATTCGGGGTCAATACGGCGTTCATTCGGATCGCGCGCAAGAGCCAGGAGATCGCCGTTCAGAACTTCATTCTCCAAGTGATTAACAGCGTCTCGGCCGTGGAGAACGCCTACTACGAATTGGTGTACGCCATCGAAAACTACAAAGCGACGCAGGAAGACCTTGCGCTGGCCAAGCAATTGCTCGACGAGACGCGCCGCAAGGTGCAGATCGGCGTGTCGTCGCCGCTGGACGTGACTACCGCCGAATCCGGCGTGGCCTCGCGCGAAGAAGCGATCATCCTTGCCGAGCGCACGATCCTGGACAACGAAAATGCCTTGAAACTGGTGATCTCACAAAACGTGCTTGAATTCCGGGATGTATCGCTTACGCCCGTGGACTACCCGCTGGTGGAAATGGTGGAGACGGACGTGGCCCGCAGCATTCGCACCGCTCTGGACATGCGCCCCGATTATCTGGCGGCCAAAAACAGCGTGGAAAAACAAAACATTCAGGTCAAATACGACCGCAACCAACTCTGGCCCGAGGTCGATTTGAGCGGCAGCTACGGATGGAACGGTGTCGGCGGGAGTATTGACGACTGGGCCAGCAGCATCGGCTCGCGCGAACTCCCCGTGTGGAGTGCGGGACTGACTGTCACCATCCCGCTCGGCAATCGCCAGGCGCGCTCCAACTATCAAGCCGCGCGTCTGCAAGCCGAACAACTCCTGGTTCAGCTTAAACAACTCGAGCAACAGATCATTGTCGCCGTTGATAACGCTGCGGGGCATGTGCAGACGAATCTGAAGAGCGCGGAAGCAGCGAGCGTTGCCCTCCGTCTGGCGGAGGAATCTTACCAAGCCGAAAGGACGAAGCTGCTGGCAGGCACATCGACCACGCTGAACGTGTTGACACAGGAATCCGCGTTGGCCGACGCACGTTCGGCGGAAATTCGCGCGCGTGCGAACTACATGGAGTCATTGGTGGCGCTGGCACAAGCAGAGGGCACGACGTTGCAAAAGAACGACATCGTGATGGATGAGCGTTTCTGACGGGGATGTACCCAATCCTCATTCGTACCCCGTGGCTGGACCTTCATACCTACGGTGTCTTGGTGGCTGCGGGGTTCCTGATCGGTCTTGCCGTCGCCGCGCATAACGCGAAACGTGAGGGGCTGGCGTCCGATCGCATCGCCGATCTCGGCCTCTGGCTCATCGTGGCCGGCATGGCGGGCGGCAAGCTCTTCCACGTCGTTTTCTTCTGGAATGACTTCATCGCTGGTTGGCACGCGGACGGCATTCGCTCACTGCGGGAAGGGTTCGTCTTTTACGGCGGATTCATCGGCGCAACTGTCGCGGCCTCGGCTTTCACACGGATCAAGCACCTGCCGTTCTCGAAAATCGCGGATGCCTGTGCCCCGGGAATCGCGCTTGGTCACGCCTTCGGTCGGATGGGCTGCTTCTTTAACGGTTGCTGCTACGGAAAACCTTGTTCGCTCCCGTGGGCCGTAAGATTTCCGCCACCGCATCTCATGGCCGGGATTCCCGTGCATCCGACGGAGATTTACGAGGCGCTTGGCAATGTCGCCATCTTCCTCGGATTGACCGTGTACTACCGACGGAAACGCTTCGACAGCCAGATTTGGTGGTTATACGTATTGAGTTACGGCGTTCTGCGGTTTGTCATCGAGTTTTTTCGTGGCGACTACGGCACCTATTATCTCGGCGTCTTCACGCTCGGCCACGCGATTGCAGCGATCATGGTGATCATAGCCCTCGTCGCGCTCGCGCGGCATGTTACTCCGTTTTCGCCGCAGGTTGATACGTCCAAGCGCAAGAGTCAGTGAACGATTGGCCGCCTTTGTGAGCGATGGCTTCGATGCTGTTTTCGCCGGGCTGGAGGCTGACTTCCTTCCACAGGAAGATGTGATCCTCGGAACGAGCTGTTCCCAAGGAAACGCCGTTGGCTTTCAGTTCAACCTCATCGCAGTTGGAGTAGATCTTCACAGGCGTCTTGGGCTCGGTGCGGTTGGTGAAGCGGCGGCTCGTGATCCACACGAACGGATCGGTTGTCCAATTCGCCTTGTACCAGTAGAACGCGTCTTTCTTCGTTTTGCGGTCGTAGGTGATCATACCCTTGTCGTTCCGGCCCAAGTGATCGCCTTCGTGACGTTGGTTGGCTGCGAAGTCGAACATGTTCCATAGGAATGTCCCCCAGAGCCACGGACGATCTTTCATCGCCTTCCACGCCGCTTCGTGTACGACCGATTGCCATTCTTCCGGATGCCACGGGCCGTCCGTCTTCGGCTGGCGCGGTGGCTGTTCGTGTTGAATGACGCTGGCACCAGCGCCGTATTCACTGATCCCGACACAGCGTGCAGGAAGGCTCTGATGCAACTCGTCGAGCCTAACCGGCCAGTCGTCGGGTCGACCGTTATACCAGCCGTAATACCAGTTGAAGCCAATGATATCCGTGATGGCGGCGCTTCGGTGAGTCGGCGGCACGCAGCAACTGGCGGCAACGGTGAGGCGCGTCGGATCAAGCGTCTTGGCGAGTTGGTTCAGTTCGCCGATCAACTGGCACTCTGCCGCTTCACGTTCCCTGTTCCTGAAACGCAATTCGTTGAACAGGCTCCAAAAGACGATCGACGGATGGTTGTAGCTCTGCTTGATCAACTCGGTGAGTTGCTGCCGCGCGTTGTCGGCGAAAGCTTCGGACTGGCCGAGTTCGTTCACCAGACACAATTCAGCCCAGACAACGAGACCGCTGCGGTCGCACAGATCGTAAAAGTATTGGGAGTGTTCGTAGTGCGCCAAGCGGACGCCGGTGCAACCCATTTCCAGAATTAGCTTCAAATCCTCTACGTGTTCGGCGGGACCGATCGCCCAACCTTTGTCGAGCCGGTCTTGGTGCCGGTTGACGCCGTGCAGCGGGTAATGCTTTCCATTCAGGAAAAGTCCTTCATTCGGATCGACACGGAAGAAACGCAGACCTAGCGGCTGCGTGACCGCGTCCACGACGTTGCTGCCGTCGCTGATCTCGACGCTCGCTTGGTAGAGGTACGGATCGAACCGGCCATTCCAAAGGTGCGGTTTGGAAAGCGTGACGGTCTGCACGGCGTCACTACCATCGTTAGCCGGCACTGTTTGCCGGGAATTGGCGGTCGCCACGCTCTTGCCATCGGCATCGGTGATCGTGTAGCGGACGGTGGCTGTCTTTGCAGAGTTGTTCGCGTTGCGCAGCTTGGTGGTGGTCTCCAAGTCAGCGGAGTCCACGGTCACGCGGGTCTGCTTGATGTAAACACCGGGTGATGCGCAATCCAGGGGGCTGATGAACAGCTTGTTGAGCACCAACAGATGCACGTCCCGGTACAGCCCGCCGAACACCGTGAAATCGCCGGACAGCGGGGGAATGTCCGGGCTCCATGAGTTGTTAACCTTGACCGCGATGACGTTGTCCTGGCCGACGCGCAGCAGCGGCGTGACCTCGAGACAGAACGCCCCAAAATTCCCCTTGTGTGTGCCGGCGAGTTTGCCGTTGACAAACACATCGGCGACCGTCGCTGCGCCGTCGAACTTCAGGAACAAACTCTTTCCGCCGTCCCGCTTGTCCACAGTGAGATGCCGCCGATACCAACCGACGCCGCGCCAGTAATCGTTTCCGCCATCCTGCCCGTCCATGTTGTTCCACGTGTGCGGCAGGGTCACCGTTTGCCACGCCGCATCATCGAAGCCCGGAGCTTCGGCGCCACTGACGTCCTGGCGAATGAATTCCCATTGCCCGTCAAGCACGACATCTGCGCGAGGTGAGGCGAGCACGGAGCCGATGGCTACCGCCAAGACCAGCGCAACCGCCACGATGAGTTGCCAAAATCGCATATCACTCATTTGCCCTTTCTTCGACTTGTGCCGGATCAAGCTTGGGCACAAGAACGTGCACGATCAGCAGGGACACAACATAGGCTAGGCTGGCCATGACGAAAACCGGGAGGTAATTGCCGGTTTGGTGAAGCACCTTTCCGGTGGTGTAAAAAAGGGCTATGCCACCGGCCGCACCGACCATACCACCGAGGCCTGTGACCGAACCTACCACGCGTTTCGGGAACATGTCACCGGCGAGACTGAAAACGTTGGCCGACCAAGCTTGGTGAGCCGAAGCGGCGATCGTGATCAGTACGGCTGCAACCCACTTGTTTTCGGTGATGGCCGAAAACACCACCGGGACCACGAAGGCCGAGCAAATGAGCATCGTGATTTTGCGGGCTTTGTTGACCGACCAGCCCTTCTTCATAAAGAAACCAGCCAGCCAACCGCCCGCGATGCTGCCCACGGAGGCGACGACATAGATCATTGCGATCATGTACTTGCGGCCATTGGGGTCCAAATTGAATTTCTTGTTGAAGAAATCAGGAGAGCCGAAGAGATAGAACCACCAGAAGCAATCGGTCATGAACTTGGCAACGATAAACGCCCACATCTGTTTGTGGGGAAGAAGTTTCCTCCAAGGAATCTTGACCGTGGGTTCGGCAGCCTCGCCTTGGATGAGGGCGAGTTCCGCCTTGCTTACCCGCGGGTGTTCCTCCGGTTTCTTGTAGATCAAAAGCCAGGCGATGATCCAGCACAGGTCGATCAATGCGGTGATAAGAAACGCACCTCTCCATCCCAAAACAAAGCCACCAATGTTGAGCGCGAGAACGAACGGAAGCGCCCATGGCACCAGAAGGCCACCAACGTTGGACCCGGAATTGAACAGTCCCGTGGCCAATGCACGTTCACGTTTGGGGAACCATTCGGCCGTCGTTTTGATGGCCGCGGGGAAATTGCCACCTTCGCCCAATCCCAGCAGGATTCGGCAAACAAAAAAACCGGAGATGGCACCGCCGAACAGACTGCCGATTTCCGGAGCAAACGCGTGCGACATGGAGGCCAGGCCCCAGAAGGCACAGGCGATCACAAAGCCCCAGCGCAGACCGAGCACGTCCATCAACCGGCCCATGAGGAGCATGCTGACCGCGTAAGCGGCACTGAACACCATTTGCATGTTCCAGTAGGCGACATCCCACTCCGCCTTTGGAACGTGGAGTCGGCCCGGCATCTCCGGCGCCAGATTGCCGAAGACACCGCGGTCGATATAGTTCGCGGTTGTGACCCAAAACAGCAGGGCACAAATTACCCAACGATAACGTCCCACGGAGTTTGGATTGTGGGTACTGGTGGTTGTTCCGGTTTTCGTGGCCGTGTTACCTGTGTTGCTCACGATATTGTCCTCTGCTAGAGAATTCGATCTGTGGTTCCTTCTGATCCCGTCGCTCGGTCGCGAAGCTGGCACGACCAACTTGAGGTTCGCAGGATACGGTCTGCTTGGCAGACGGTCAAGATTCGATTCCTCGATCGACCGGCGCAATCGGCCTCGCGTAACCGTGCGCAGTTGCATAGAATCGCTGCATGACGATACACGTCGCAACCGAAGGAGCCCGTGGCCAGCGGCTCGACCGGTTTCTTCAGTCGGAGCTGCCCGGACATTCGCGCGCCTTCCTGCAAAAGCTGATCGAGCAGGGCCACGTGCTCGTCAATGGAAAGCCGGGCAAGCCGAGTCGCCGGATGCACGTGGGTGACGAGGTCTCCGTCGCAATCCCGCCGCCACGCCGGTTGGAAGCCGCGCCCGAACCGATCCCGCTCGACATTCTATTTGAAGACAATGACTTGATTGTCGTGAACAAGCCGGCGGGACTCGTCGTGCATCCAGCCGTCGGCAACACCGAACACACGCTTGTCAACGCGTTGCTCCACCACTGCCGCGGAAAACTCGCCGGCATTGGCGGCGTCCAGCGTCCCGGCATCGTGCACCGACTTGACAAAGGCACAAGCGGCTGCCTCGTTGTCGCCAAGACCGACGCGGCGCACCAATCGCTCATCGCCCAGTTCAGATCGCGCGCAGTGAAAAAAATCTATCGTGCCGTTTGCTGGGGAAAATTCGAGCAACTGAGCGGCAAGATCGAAACTATTATCGGTCGGAGCGACCGTGACCGGAAGAAAATGTCGGCCCGCGTCGCGCGTGGTCGCCTTTCGCTGACCGAGTATCGCGTCCTGAAACAGCTTGGAGGGTTGGGATCTGTCCCGACCGCTGCAGGCGAACGGCCACGACGGAGCGTGGCCCTGCGCGAACCAATGGCCCTCGTCGAACTCACGCTGCACACGGGCCGCACGCACCAGATTCGCGTTCACATGGCGCACATTGGTCATCCCGTCGTCGGCGACGCGACGTACGGTCGCAAACCCGAAATTTCAATTGCTCATCCGATGCTCCACGCCTATAAACTCGGCTTCGCGCATCCGCGCACGGGAAGGTTTCTGGAATTTGTCGCGCCCGTGCCGGAGGAGATACAACAAGTCATTGGAAACGCTTAACGCCATCGTCGACAAAACCATCGCGGCGCTGGAGGAAATGAAACGCTCCGGCGTCACGCATGTCGAAGTGTCGCATGAGACGCTGGATCGGCTTAGTAGCGCGGGCGTCAGGCCCGTGACCGCTACCACAGATGCACCGGCGGGCAAGACGCCAGCGCTACCAATCGCCTCCGAACTCGCCCGCATCGAAGCTCGCGCTAGGGCTTGTGTGCTCTGCAAGGAACTGGCCCGCTGCCGCACCAACGTTGTCTTCGGCGTCGGCAATCCATGCTCCGAAATCATGTTCATCGGGGAAGCGCCGGGAGCCGACGAGGATGCCCAAGGCGAACCGTTCGTCGGACGCGCCGGGCAATTATTGACGAAGATCATTCAGGCGATGGGCTACCAACGCGAAGATGTTTACATCGCCAACGTGCTGAAATGTCGTCCACTTGAGAACCGCACACCGTTGCCCGACGAAGTGACGAACTGCCTGCCGTACCTCATCTCACAGATCGAACTGATCCGACCGAAGGTCATTGTCGCGCTCGGCGCGACAGCATTGCGTGCGCTGCTCGACGTCCAACTCGGCATCACCAAGCTCCGGGGCCATTGGTACACGTTCAGAGAAATCCCGATCATGCCGACATTCCACCCCGCCTACCTCTTGAGAAATCCCCGGGCGAAAAAGGAAGTCTGGGATGACATGAAAGCCGTGCTGGAAAAACTGGGCCGCAGAGTACCGAAGAATCCCAAGTAGGACGGGCATCCTGTCCGTCTGTCATTTCCGTCGCCAGCCTTGTTTTCGATTTCCAATGTGTGCGGACAACCTATTTATGAGACTGGAATTCATGGATACTGGATAACACTTTGGGTTCTGGGATCGTGACGATGCCTTGTTGCAGTAACCAGAATTCCACGGCTCAACGCCAAGCGCTGTCGGCGTGTGAGACAGGGTGCGAGCGGGCAGTGAAAGCCGCTTGCAGGCCGTTTACCCAGTTCCAAATGGATGTGAAGTTTCTCACCGACATCCCCCACTACTGGCCACAGATGCAGCGGCTGCGGTTGCCGAAGTCCCAAGACAGCATCCGCGAACTCAGTTGTGGCGCGCAGACGCTGGCCTACGCCGACGAGGTCAGCGTGACCTACGCCGAGTGGGCCGCCCGCCGCCTCTTGGAGCCCCCTTGCAGCGCCACGGCAGCGATCCGGCCGCCGTCCTAATCCAGAGCGACAACGGCAGCGGGTTTGACGGCACCGCGCGCCACAACCATACGACCGCGGTTATGTGTACGCCATCGAGACGGTATTTGGTGCCACCCACCGCTTGCTCCCACTGGGCTGCAAGAACGCCCAAGCCGACGTGGAAAGTATCCACAGCACCATTGAGCCAGAGTTCTACGACACCGAGCAGTTTGCTGATCGGCGCGACTTCCTGCAGAAAGCCACCACCTACCAACTTTGATGCAACGGCGTGCGCAAGAATAGCTCCCGCGATTGGCAGAGCCTGGTGGAGCTGCTGGAGCAGAAAGCACCGCGACTTGCCGCCGGGATTCTCCTCCTGCACCCTGTGGACTTCGGACGGCTCTGGCTCAGCCAGAACCCCCGCCACCCCGGTGGCCCACCCTGTACCCGTCCATCCCGCAATTCTTTGGTTTCGGCTCATGCTCGCGTTAGCGGTTTTTTACACAGGTGCACCACCTTTTAACTAGAACTCATCCGGAAACCGTGCTGCGGATGAAGAAGTGAGTAAGTTGAACGCCACAAGGAGGTGGTCGTTGTGGCGTGGAAGCGGTTGGCGGATCACCAGTGGGAGGCGATCCGCAAGCAGTTGCC
>Ga0326728_10004664_pt1 | contig 40035 bp, 42 predicted proteins | sample MB3enrmetagenome_FD_207602 | JGI IMG/M metagenome (GOLD analysis project Ga0326728, IMG submission 207602) | Lab enriched peat soil microbial communities from McLean, Ithaca, NY, United States - MB31MN | ecosystem: Environmental > Terrestrial > Soil > Wetlands > Peat | place: USA: New York... | reverse complement strand
GCAGTCAAGAAGGCGTACGAAGAAGAGACGCAGGTATTGAAGATTGGTCTGGCGTTGGCGAATCAGCGGCGGCAAAAGGGGCTGACTCAGGCCGAGGTTGCCGAGAAGATCGGGACCAGTGCTCCGCAACTCAGCCGAACCGAGCGCAAACCGGAAAACGCCAACATGCGAACCTTGATCCGGTACGCCGAAGCGGTTGGCATGGACCTCGATATACGCCTTGTTACGCGTGGATAACGTACTCGTTAGACGGGCGAAATAGGGCAATCTTAGTGGCTGTTTTGATGGTTGTTCGATTCCAACTTTTCTGCTTTTCGGTGCGATTCTTTGCAAAGAAGAATCGCACTTTATCTTTATGAATACAAATACGTTATTCTCTTATGTGCAACACATTGCGGTTCGATGCAAAACTGCCAAAATTGGACTTAAAAACTGAGGCAAAGGAGTAAAGCAGACCACCGGCCACAAGCGGATCGCTTCAGAAACGGAAATATTGTACTCAAAGACTGGGCTGGGGCTGGAATCCATCTATAGAGCGTCGGAATCAACACGCTGAGGTTTTGGGCACCATACAGCATAGGTGCGTAATGCCTGCATGATGTCCTCTCGTTCCAGATACGGATAGTCGGCAAGAAGCTCATCGATGCTGACTCCGGCACTGATCTGGCCTACGATCATGCCTACAGTAACCCGCATTCCCCGAATACAGGGACGGCCGCTCATCATATCCGGGCTTTGCGTGATACGGTCCAAATTTTCCATAGGACTCCTTCTTAAAACTGATTGAAATGGTAAAGGGTTGAGAATAGTATTTCAAAAACTAATTATGAGAAGCGGAAGTCCACACTCTATTCGAACAAGAGTTCGATCTTTTTCATCAGCAGGAAGAGCCGGTCTGGTTGGGTAGCAAACGGTGTGAACTCATTATCGAGGTAGAAATCGCGAGCGCCCTCTTTCGCGTCCACTACCACTGCCCAGCAAGATACTAACTTTGAGGCCTGCCAGGCCTTATGGAGTGCATCCATCAGCAGCTTCTCGCCGATGCCTTGACCACGCAGAGATAAATCCCTTCCCATGCGGCCGATCAGCGTTGCACCGATGGGTCGCCTAGGGAGTTTCTTGGCAAGGCTGGGGGGGAGATCAGCGCTGAGGATGGAGATCGGAGACAGGGTGTAGAAGCCGGCAATGAACTTGCCATCCGTGGTGAGCACGAAGGCGTTGCTAACCTTCCGGCTTACGTCCTGCAGAACAGGGTCGCCTCGGAAGTATTGATCGAGTGCTTCGTTACCACAGGAGAAAGCCGCCCGGTCGTGCTGGTCTCTGAGCGGCTCAAAACGATCTTCTTGGGCTTGATCTTGGCTCACGGTTATAAGAAGCGCTCCTTATAACGTTTTGCAGCCTGGGTCAGTTTAGGACCAAGCGCGGCTGGCTCCATCAGTGCCGCAGCGAAGATCTCCGCATCTGGGCGCTCCAGAGTCCAGGTCTCATATTCCCGGATCGCCTGTCTGGCATTTACGATGGCGTTCTGAATGATGAAATCTGTCACGGTTAGCCCTTTGATATGGGCCGCCCTTTCAATCTCTATCTTTTGCTCGGGGCGAAGCCGTACATCGATCCTTTCGCGCGCCCTGCGTGCGACTCTGGGCATCGGTGCGGTAGCGGTAACCATATTTCCTCCTAGGCTAAATGTACGGATGGTTTCCGTACTTAATTAGTATATCGTCCAAAAGCGCATTCTTATACCCCCTTACGGGATAAATTATTCATTTGCATTCCAGTAAATAATGCTCAATCGACGCCCGATCCCGAGCAAGCCTAGCCAGACGATACGGCGGGCGACCAGTTTCGTTTCGACAGTCAGCGGAATCGTCTTCATCGGCCTAGCCCCCTGTCTGGGGCATTGCGACGAGGGGCGAGGGCAATGATCGGGAGCTGATCCAAGTCAACCTCACGGGCAGCATTGGCCATCAATTCCGTCCGCGATTGCTTTGCCAGTTGGTGCAGTGGAATTCAGCGCCTCGGAAGTTATTACGGAAACTCCCTGATGGGTTGGTTACTCGACAAGAACCCTGGTTTGCCACTGAACCGGGCATAATTCAGCCAAGATAGCGAAATCTCTCGGATTTGTGCTTATGACGGTGATTCCGCAGCGTGCCGCGCTAGTGGCGATCAACGCATCGTTGGTAAGGCGCGCTCTTCCGATCTTTTCATATCCGTACTTCTGAGCTACGGCAGAGAGAATCTTTCCGGACAGGCACCAGTCTCCTAGATTTGGAACCAGAACGCGATTTGCTCTCTCGAAGTCGCGCTCCAGCTTCTCCAAAATTCGTCGATCTGCCGGATTCGCGCCTGCATAGAGCTCCTCCAAGACAACTGAACTGAGCCAAAGAGGAGACTCTTGTGCCCACCTCTGCAAGAGAATGGTTGAAGCGCCTCCCTGACGAAGTGACGTGATATAGACCGAGGAGTCAAAAAGTATAGGCATCCCTAGTTTGCTAAGCTCCCGAAGGCATCGTGAATCGAGATCCCACTCTTTACGAATCTCTGATTAGCTTCGATGGTTAACCGATTTTGCTCATGCTCCGAGATAACATGATCGAGAGCACGAATGATCGTTTCAGTCTCCGTAGAAGCTCCAAGTGCTTTCTTGGCGCGCGAGAGTTGTACGGGGTCGAGTCTGAAATTTTTGGGTACGCTTTGACGCTTTGCTACTGGCATGGATTCCCTCTCTCTAGAAGTTTAGTGCATGTACATACAAATTTCAATGTTGTATATATGGGCAGGCTCATTCGATTTTAAATAGCACTTGGATTGCCGCCGGCTAAGCAGTTACTGGTTGAGTCCCAACCAGCCCGCATCAGGCGGCGAATTTCCCATGTATTTAGCTATTGAGCGGATAAGGATCCTCTGGTCCGCACGGATTGAACTGGCCAGCTATCTATATATAGGGGTCCCGTTCAAGACTGATGGGTTGCGTGGCCCCAGCGCCCGAATTTAGGTCCATTCGGGCGGTTTTGGGCCATAGGCTGCTTCCTGTTTGGCGTGCCAGGCCGCTTTGCGCTGTTCCTCGGCCAGTTTGCGGGCCTTGTAGTTGTTGAGGGCAGCTTCGAGCAGGGGTTTGACCTCATCGCTTGGGGAGTAGAGGACTGGCATTGCGTTAAGGAGCAGGAAGCGTGTGATGTCGGTGTAGGGGATGCGCCATTTGTCGCTGAAGCCGCGAATCTTGGCCATCTCGTCGGAGGGGATTTTGACGGTCATGCAGACGAGTGGCTTTCGTTTGCCGGTCTTGTCTTTACGGATTTGATTTTTGTGCTCGATTCGGTGGAGCACGTCGAGGACTACCCTTTCCGCGTGCTCGCTTGGGGAGGTGCTTGTGAGGGTCAGTTCTTGGAGGAATGCGTCTTTGATGTTCTCCATTTCTTCTCCTTTCTGAGAAGGTAGCACTGAGTGGCGGGTCTGGTCAACCTATTTAGAAAGAGCATCATAGCCCTGTAAACGGTATGTACATACCATATCCCATGAGGCGGTCTATTTTAGACCCATGTCCGGCTCGTGTCTTACCGCCGCGCGTTGCGCGGCGCAGAGTGCGGGAGAGGGGAAGGAGGCAAGGGCGCAACGCGCTCGCTCACGCGGGAGCAGGTGAGGGGGTGCGCAGTGGAATAGCCCTGATGAGTGGAAGGGGATAGCGTATGTACATACCGTTGTGATGGGGAGCTGCGGTGTGGCGTCGACCAAGATTCGTCCGGCATCAATCCATCAGGTTCTCCAACACAAAGATTGGCCAGCCTCTCTATTTCTTTCTGGCGCGATATTCCAGAATAGCGTCCTTCCAGCGATTGAAGGTAATGTCGTTGTCTTCAGGCTTGCCAGTGGTGTTGTCTCGAAGTTCTTCCCTGTACCGCTTCTCAAACAAGTTAAGATCGAAGGGGATTTTCTCGGCAAGTTGGAGCACGTCTTGAAAGTCCTTATCGCTGTCACGCTTCAGCTTTGTGAGAGCTACATCGTACGGATCCATGACCAGCAGGCGAAGATGCTGAAATGCGTCTGGAAACATCGGACGCAGCCGGGATTCGTATTCATAAGGGGGATTTGCGATCCCTACAAAATCGAGATACACCTTATGTTTGATTGCAAGAGGGGAGCCTTTGCCTCCCTCCTTCATCAGAATTTCTGCTTCAATGCGCGGAGCGACATCTATAACGTCTATATCGTACGTAGGTCTGCTGATACCGTATTCCAGGGTGAGAGCGAAGCCTCCAAAGCAGTGCAACTTACAGACTTCGGTAATCTTCGTGTCAAGAGCCTGAAGGAACTCCTTCCACGGGCTAGGCGGCATCGTATGCAAGATCGTTCTCCGTAAGTCGTGTATCCAGTTTCCAGTAAGCCGCAAGAACAGACCGCTGTTTGTGCGCAAACCTTCTCTGGCTTGGCGGCCACGATTCTTGGCACAGTGTATCAGTCTTCGCTAGCCGTGCTTCTTCCAGCATCTTCACCACTTGGGATAAACGCTTCGCTACATCTTGTTGCGCAAGCCTACTAGCGACCTTTGTGGAAAGAGCCACAACAAAGCCAAGTCGATTCTGCCGATTGTGTACCTTGGCTTGTGTAACAAGCCAATTCCAATCCATGTTCGAGTATTGCAGTGGCAGCCAAGGCAATGCCTCCACAAGACGGGCATCAAGGTCTGGCCGATTGAGTGCATCGAAGAGTACCTCGGCCGGATTCCGTGGCCGGCTCTGGAGGTAGCTGTAACCGGGATAGCCGAGTGCACCAAAATCAGCCGCAAGCTGATAGTCGCTGTGACTGGTTTCTTGCGAAACAGGAAGCTGTTCAGGAGGCGCATTCAGGAGTTTTACAGCTTTCCTTGCAACTGCGGGCGTGACGGATCGCTCGCCCTTCTCCATAAGTGAAAGCAATGTCTGAGAGACGCCAAGTCGCGCCGCTGCTGCGACCTGAGTCATTCCTTTATCGGTTCTAGCCCGACGCAGAGCCTGTCCAGTCATTTCTTCCTCCAAGTAAATAATATTACATGTTGTGTAATATGTTTAATACTTTTACCCGCCGGTACCATCAAGCTTTTAGGGAAACCCCTCAACTGCCAACCTCAACTTGTTCATTCAGGAATCTGTCGAACCCGGCAGTGCAATCCACGCCAATGATTGGCGAGAATACCCAGTTTGATGAGCATGGTGCGACAAGTCAGATAAGTTCTAAACGAATTCCCCTGCCAACAACACTTGCGGCCTTGTGCAACGTACTCAATGTAACTGCGCCATTCTCAGGGTCAAGAAGTCGGTCCAGAGAGGCACGGCTAGTGTTCATTTGCCTCGCCATGGCGGCCTTTGTAATACCTTTTTGAGACATCGCGGAGGCAATCTGACGAACGATTACGCGCTTGATAGCATTCGCGCTCACTTCTTCGTAGATGCCTTCTTCCCGAAGCCAGCTATCGAACGTAGAGCCAATGTTCTTATTCTTCATGCGCGCTCCCCTTTCATCCGTTTGATTGCTAAATCAATCTCTTGCTGAGGAGTCTTTTGAGTCTTCTTCAAAAAACCGTGCAAGAGCACCAAGTAATCCGGTTCAATGCAGAACAGCACACGGGCAATACGGCCGCCCGCTAGACTGCTCCGAACTTCCCAAATACCGTGCCCCAATGCTCGTACGAGCGACATTCCGATAGGCCACGAGAATTCAACATCCTTAATATCCTCGCCTATGGCTTTGCGGTCTGCCGCATCGAACCCTTGTAGCCATTCGCGGACTGGTTCGCGCCCACTGTCTGAGCGATAGAACCGGGCGGGTAACCGTTTCAACTTGTTCGTCATAAATGTACCAAAAATGATACTCCTTGTCCAGATGATATGCGGCGTGTCGTCATACATCAACCGTAACCAGCGTTAGGCGGCTTCTTACGAAGGCACCTAGCGGCCAGGCTTGCTGGTGCTGGCCACTTTTCTGACCTTCTTCTTCGACCGCTCATGCTCCTCCATGAATCGGCGCATCTGCTCCGTTGGGCGATTGCACTGAATCAGCGTATCCACCTGTAGCGATGCCGGGAACTCCTGAATCAGGGAGAAGAAAATGGCTACAGATAAGGCGAAGACTAGAATGGAGAACACATTCCCCGACTTGTCGAAAACGGGTTACAGGCTGACCAGCGATGAAGACGCAATGTACAACTGCATTGCGTGGGCTGCTGGAGAAGACGGCAGATGGTGGGAGCCTGCAATAGCACCCGGATATTTCTGGCATGATACCGCACCCCTGATTGATACGGTCGCGGCACTCACTCAGGATTTTTAGGGACTCGGCTATGCCACCTGTGACCACGGCGGCAAAGAGAAAGACTTCGACAAGGTAGTAATCTATGCCGATGATGATGCCTACACTCATGCAGCACGGCAACTGGAGAACGGCAAGCGGACAAGCAAGGTGGGTGCATGGGAGGATATTGAACACAACACTTGTAGTGGGTTGGAAGGCACCGCATACGGTAAAATCGCACACTATATGAAAAGGCCAGCCATTAGTGGAGGTGCTAGTTGATGAAAGAAGCACCAATACCACCCCCCACGGACGCGCTGAAGGTCAAGTGTGATGCTGACAACCAGTTCAGCAACTTCGAGCGCGTCTTTCGCACCGCCATGTCCGTTCCTAAGGCGGAGATACTGAAGCGGGAAGCGAAAGCGAAGCACCAGAATGTGCTGGCGCGGGCAAAGAAGAAACGCACGGCGTAGTCATCCCGCCATACCCCGCGACTCAGGGAGTGGATTACGCAACTATATAATTGCCTAAATTAGAGCAGCTTCCTTTGAGCCTGGATACTCCAGCAGCATGGAGCAAGCAAGTACCGCTAACACCATGATGCATATGAGAATCCACCGAGCAAAAGAAAGGAGCTTGATCGGATCAAGCTCCTTGGGCACGGCGTAAGATGTGTCTCTTTTCAGGTCTAATATCTTGGATCCGCTCACGAAAACCTCTCTTGGGTTAAACCCCGACAAAGCGGGCAATCACCTTTTCGCCATTCACAATGCCGAGGTCATTTCCCTTCTTTTTCTCTTCCTGAGTGATCTTCAGGATGGTGAACATACGCCGGAGAACCTCCGTCTTCGGAACAGATTCCTTCTCTGCAGTCTGAGACACCATTTCCACGATGTCGTTGGGGAGTTCAATCGTCATACGGGCCATAACCACCTCCTAATCTGTTTTAGCATTAAATATGCACGGAATCGACACTGAATGCGAATTGTTCTTTGCTATGACCAAAAGCTCACTCCAAACCCTATAGCCGCCAGTAGGCAACTTCTTACGAAGCTGCCTACTGGCGAGGCCTGCTGATGGTGGCCACCTTCCGGCCCTTCTTCTTCCGCTCATGCTCGTCCATGAATCGGCGCATCTGCGCCGTTGGACGGTTGCACTGAATCAGCGTATCCACCTGTAGCGATGCCGGAAACTCCTGAATCAGAGTGTCAGAAACATCAAGTCCACAGTGGATCGTTAGATTCTCCGGTAACTTCTTTAACAAAGTCATCGAGAAGTCAGCCGTTCCATCAATGGTAATGTCCCTGCCAAGATAGGTCCGCTCGCCACAGTCGAGCAGCGTCAGTCTCCCCCTGATGTGCGTACCCTTGGGAATGATAGGGTTCCGGCCAGCCTTGAAACACAGATGACCATTCACGTCAGAGTTTGGTGGCAGTTCACCCTTGAGGATGAGTCCAGCCGCTTGAGAAGGCCGAAACTGCTGCCGTTCTGGGATTGTTGTCCGGACGCGCAATTGGAGAATCTTTGCGGCGCCAGGTTTGGTCGTATTGTGAGTACCGTTCACTCGATCCTCCTCCTGCATAAATTCTGCCCTGTTCTCTCTCCCTGGACGGGCGCGCCGAGGAGACCATGCTTCTACAGCCTGTCTAGCAGGCAGCAGAATACATGGAATTTATATCAGTGCGGCCGCTGATGAGAGCAGCCGCAAAAGAGGGATGGAGTCCAAGCTGAGCGATGATGCGCTCATGGACTACCTGCTCGGTGTCAGCCTCGTCTATGGGCACAATCACCGTGCGGGTCTCGCCCGCCAGCAAAGTCAGATAGGCACGCTGCACCAGTAGCTGCGCGGCATAGTCATTCCAGTGCTTACCACCCTGCTTGACTGCCTCCGAGCCAGTACGCCGCCGTGCGCGATCAAGCGCCCAGCCTATGTCGCTACTCGAAGTCTTGCCTTTGGCGACCAGCAAAATGGTTACATCCGGCAGAGGACCGCGATTGCGCAGCCATAGTGAAAGCATCTCCGGGGTGGTCGGCTGCTTATGAACAGCAGCATAGGCCAGAGCCGAGTCAGCGTAGCGGTCGCACACAACCGTTTCCCCTTGTTCGAGGTGCGGTGTGAGCAATGCCACGTTGTCAACGTGATCGGCCAGCAGAAAAAGCTGGTCGGTGCCTGGCGCAGCCTCTCCCTTCTTTTCAAAGAGAATCTGGCGCACCATTGGGCCAAGTCGAGAACCTGCTTCGGCGGTACCCGGCTCCTTCGTGAAGAAGACGCTATGACCAATCTCGCGCAGATACTCTACAAGCGCCGCGCTCTGGCGGCTCTTTCCAAGTCCATCGCAGCCTTCAAGGGTTATAAAAATCCCTTTCATAAAAACTCCTTGTATTTTTGGGGGGATGGAAGGGAACCGACGCCTTAGTTAATGAGGTGTCGGTTGATCTCGTTGTTAACTAAGTTATCGATGACGATTGGCCAGCAGCCAAGCTCTGGCCTAGATCGTGTCGTAGAAAATTGCCTGCCCTTTAGCATCAAGCTGCATGAGCAAATCGAAATCCGTGACATTACGAGTAAGCACCACGCAACCATGCTTGGTCGCCGTAAGGAAAATCAACGCGTCATTGAGTGCTTTACGCTGCTCGGTCTTACTGTATCCTTGCAGCCGCGCCAGAAGTCCGGCGAGGATGCCAGCCTCGCGCCATGTGTCCCGGTCTGGTGTCAGAATGCGATGCTCTGGCCGCAACTCAATGGACGCTGCAATCTGTGCAATCACACTCGCTGTATCCGGATGCGTCGGATCCAGCAAACCGGCGAGGGCCGCCAACTCTGCTTCCGTAACCGAAGAGTGCCAGAGGCTCACGGTACGGAGAGCAACATCTGTATCATCCGGTAGCCTACCTTGCAGAGCATCGATATATACAGTCGTATCAAGTAACAGTTTCGGGAGTGGAGACTTGAGCTTCGACAAAAATCGCAACTGAGAGCGATCGCGGTAATCAAGCCCCTTCAGACGTTTCTCCGGCTTCAGTCGTCGTAGCGATTGCTGGAATAGAGAGCTAGAACTCAAGATCGAGATCCTTGCTCACTGTACCCCGCTGGGCAAGAAGCCAGTCAGCGTACTCGTCCGCGACCACAATGTTAGCTAATGCGGCTTCGATTAGTTTTGAGTCGGATTGAATTCCAGTCTTCTTCTTCGCTTGCTCAACGAGAAGTGATGGCATGCGACCACGAACAGTGAGTGTCCGGCTACCACTTAGCAGCCCCTGCTGCCCAGCGATGAGCAGTGCATCGTTGAGTCTGCGACTGCTCGCTGCCAGCTTCGGTAGCTTTGAGCATCGCGAAGTTTGAAATCCAATTGCTTGAGACATAGGAGAACCTCTGTTTGATTGTAGCACATAGTTGTGCTGGTTGTGCTACGGTTTTACATTACTCCTGCTAGGCATGCAGGACAGATACGCTCCTCGAAGGTAAAGTGGGCGGCTCGGCATGCCAACCAAACCGCCCTTTTGGAGCCAGCCGGGGAGATGAGTCCCGGCTTTGCCACAACTTGAGTTATGCGCCAGACAGCTACTTCGGGATGACAAAACAACCAGTCATTCTTTCAGCCACCGGCATGTAAATCTCAGCCATTCTGCTCTCATATTTCAAAGCCAGAACACTCGTATGCTTGCCAGAATACAGCCCCTTTTCCACGTAGTTTTCTTTGAAGCCTGCAACGTGGAGTATGTAGAGGTCGGGTCCAGCATTCTCGGTGATGGTTCCCATTGGCTCAACCGTTCTGTAATACTGCTTGCGCTTTGTGATGTCGTCCCCGCGGTTGCCTTTCTCGATCTGGGTCTCGAACACCTTTGCCGTGAAGTTGCCATCCTTCGTATTGAGATCAACTTCATCAGGATAAACAGGCAGCACGGCATCGTCGTACTGGCTCTCGTCGTAACAGAGGCTATAGCACGGTTAGGCGCTACGATGGTTCCCTTGCTCTCTCCGGCAGGGCGCTGAGTGGTCTTATGACCGCCCAAGAAAAACACGGCAAGGATAACAATCACCTGGATAAGCGCCACGAACAGCAGGGACAACCCAACAATTCTGAAGGGGCTGAGTTTGTGTTCTTCTGCTGTTACCTTTGCTGACACCAGCGTTGACTTGGAACCTTGGAGGACAACTTGCGGATTACCTTCTACCTCTTTCTCCAATTCCTGACGGTTATCCGCTTCGATTTCATACTTAGCAAGGACTTGAAAAGTCTTCACGTTTTTCTCCGTTTCAAACGCTATTTGTCGGGATTCTGTGTTGTGGGGTTCTGAAAGCAATCGGCCATCTCGACGGCAAGAGATCCGTATACGTTGGCCGCGTTGAGACGATACTTAATGAAAAGCACCTTCGCTTGAGAGCCTTCCTGTATTGCCTTTCCCCAAAAAACATCGTGAGGGCCTTCGGCTTTTAGGCCATGCACTTCAGACAATCCTCTTTTCAATCATTCCGTTTCGCGCAGCAGGCAAGGGTTAAGTTGGTTCAGTCAGCCCCTTGTTCTTTTCAACCCATGACAGGTTGTACCTGCGCATGTCCCGAAACCAAACAACAGGATCTCCCGTCACTGAGGCCACGCTGACGAAGCCTGTGGCCTCCCGGATGTATTCCGTGATTTCACCCGTCAGACATACCATCGGAACATAGAGCCAGATAGGCGTGATGGCAGTAGCGAGCTTATCAGCGGCGCAGAGGCGGGATACAGGCTTGCCCATTTTCCTCGCGTAGGAACGAGAATGAAGGATTGTGAAGTCGTACCAGCGTTGGCCGAAGAGAAAACCCATGATCTTTGCTCCCAACTCTGGATGCTTCTCTCCGCTCGGGCCATCCATATCGGTGGCAGACCAGTAACCGAGGTCATGGCAGAAAAAGGCAAACCAGAGCCGTAGGTCGAAGGGAAAGCCGTAGAGCATAATCCACGCCAGAGCCAAAAGCATTGGATGCAAAACAAATTGATGAGCCCCAAACAGCAGGCTCTTGGTTCCCATTTTCATCAGAGTCCTCCTGCATCCGCTGAGCGGATGGGGTTGTGTTCCGAATATTGATTTACTCGTTGTTTTTGAGCTTGAGTTGACAACCAATTTCTGCGGCGATCTGACCAAATTTGTTCGAGTTCTTCTCAGGTCCGCTTTGGCGAAAGAAAACGCTTAGAAAAGCATGCACGACAATACACGGGTCTGTCCGGATTCGGAATAAACGGCACCTGTGTTTCCACGCTGCAGCCAGAACAAATGATTCGCGTTTGAACCTTTTGCACTGGAATCGCTTTGGGAGCAGCGGGAAGGATAACGGGTTCTTCGCTTTGGTACTGTTTCTTTGCTATTGCGCGACAGGGCTTACATCGTATGGGCGAACTCCAACCGCGTTCTCGGTTATACGTTTGTTCTGCCACGGTAAATACAAATGCCTTGCCACAGGATTTGCAGGTGAGTTGAGCGTCTGTCATGGCGCAAAGATACCCTCTGCTCATTTCAAAACCAAGACATACAGCAAGGAAAAATCTCATTGGTGAATGCAATTCGCGGGAAAGAGGGGTCTCCCGTCCCGGAATTACTAAAATCGCCGGGACGGGGTAGGAATTACGCCAAGAGCGGACCTGATCTGGTCAGAAGTACATCCAGCAAAGCAGCGATACTTCAAAGGCTCCGCTACAGAAATGGAGAGGTGACGTCGCCTGCCATCCTTGCCCGATTGAGCGCAAGAGGGACATTGAGCGATGTAGTTCTTCCCCTGTCTCTTGTACCGACCCGGGAGATGATCGAGGATCTGGAAGCACTTTTTCCCCTGGGCAAAGACCGCGGGAACGTAGAGTGGCCGTTCTGGGGTGGGCTCAACGATTGGCGGCATGTCTGCCGTCAATGCGTCTATTTGCTCGCGGCTAATGCGGTCAACAGACCGCAACAGTTCAAACTGAGCATCCAGATTGCCTGGAACTCCTTCAAACCAGTACCGATTGCAAGTTGCACGATGGACTCCGAGCGGCCCCCTTATCGCGTTGCCAAACTCTTCGCCCTCGATTGTGTCCTGACGAGGAAAGACTTCAATCCCGTCCTCTTTACCTTTTTTCACGGCTATGCCGATCCATTGTTCCTTTCGTTTGGCAAAGCGGCGGCGGTCGCGGCCAAAGCTCTGCAAACCCGTCTGTGTGACAGGGTTAAAACCCGATTTCTGGCATCTTTTTTTCATGAACTTGAAAGAGAATAGCGTGAGCAAACCAAAGCTCAAAGCCTTCGGGACAAAAAAATGAGAGGTGTTAAAAGATTTTTTCTCTTGAAGCCTTGGTTCTGGGGCTTGCGTATGGGGTAATACAAAGAAGAGGTGAAGGATGGGCCGATATGATAACGAAATCGAAGAAAGGCCAGAGGCGCTTGGGGGCGGTATCAAAGCCTTTATCAAAAAATTTGGTTTTCCTACTGATCATAGAACTTGGACTGACGAGCAGCGCACTGCTTATAGCGGAGATCTAGATGCAATCGCCAATAAATCCGCAGCAAATTTGGGTTGAAGGCTCATCGGATTCGGCAGCGCGATCGAGCGACCGGCAAGATGTCTGTCTTGTTTGATGATGGAACGATCTCATGTACTGGAAGCTAGGATATTAAGGCTGATAACGAGGAGGAGGCTTTCTATTTACGAACGCCGATCTCTCGCAACAAACCATCAACCTGACCGAAAGCATCTTGCTGCCATTGTTCTGCGGTTCTCTCTCCAACCAGTTTGGTCCCTTCAACGAAAATCCTTACACTTGTCGGTCCATAACTCTCAAAGGACTCAAATTTCTGGTTAATGTAATGAAAGCCCTCCGCCCCACTTTTGTGTGCGAGAACAGGCAGGCAACCTTTGGCGAGAGCGTTAATGCCTCCGGGATAGTTTCTGACGCAGTAGTAGATATCGTATGCATCCTTGCGTTTCTTCCTTCCTTTCATCGCGTGTCCCTTCATCGCGATGAGAGCAGGAATCGAGCATACAGCTATTTCTACCTTGTTTATCCCGCCGTCCATTGTCCTGCCCGCAACCGTACTCAACTCCTTGAAATAGTGCGCCAACTCCTCTCCATCGGCCCGCACCACTCGAAAATTATCAATTATGGGAGGATGGTTTTTCTTCACCTTCGCGTCCCTCGGCATCAGAAAATCGACGACTACCTCTATCGAGCCTTCGCCGTCCGCAGCAGGAACCTGCTTTACGAGTTGAAAGTTCTTCTTCTCTGCGCTCTGTTCATAGCCGTGTTTCATTAGCTCTTCGACCAAGTGTGCATACTCGCCCTCGCCAAGAGCTTCTGCGTCCAATCCAAGATCAACATCGAGCGTCCCAACATGCTCCATCTCCGCGTCGCCCAGCAAGAGCCAAGGCACCGCTCCGCCAATAATGACGAACTTTCCTTGATAGCTTCCGAGGATTTGGCCGATGTCAATCAATACTGCTTTTACGGCCTGTGTTGTTCGGTCGTCATAATCGTTCGCTGATTGAGGATTCGGTTCAATTATTTCTGCCATGAGAGCCTCGCGCTGCGTAAATATTCCGCTGCTTCTTGTCCCCGTTCACCTGCAAGCGAGAGATCCAGATAGGTTTGAACAGGGCTCGTGCAACGGATATTTGGAGAGGGTTCGTAGGTGTCAAGAAAAACGCCAGTATCCTTCGGACACATCACAATAACGTTTTCCCCTTTCGTTGCCGAGGAAAGACTCAGTGCCTTATGAAGGCACTCCAACGTACTGATGTCAGCGTATATGAATTGAGTGCCAGTCCTCGCGTATGGGGCAATCCAATGCGCTGCAGAGAACGATGCGAGGGCTAGTTTGCCATCATCCTTCATTCCGACGAACATATCTCGAATGGCTCTCTCCATAGCGCTTCCATGCAGCGTGGTGTAGAAACGAGTTTCCTTTTCAAAGGATGGTCTGTATGCCAACTTCCATCCGTCGAGTAGTGCGTCTGGTGAAGTCAGATGAATTCCTTCGGGGACAATCTCCGCCCATTCGCGGTCTAAAAGTGCCTTGCGCACGTTGCTTACATGTCCGAGGCTCACCTTAGCCACCTCAGCCAAGTCTACGACCTTCCATACCTGATTCGGATTGCGTAGGAGAATTCGCAAAACCTGCGCCGACTTTGGCTTGAACAAGGAATGAAACTCTCTCCGCTCTAAAATGGGTTTATCCGATACCGAGCAATCAATATAGACCGCTCCGAATGCGATGTGAGCATTCCCCTCAAGGTCGAGGAATGAAACATCATTTTCCCGGCACAACTCTCGCGAGGCGGCGGAGAGGTAAGGTGCTATCAGGATTGGCGTTGCTTGTTTCTTAAAATGAGTGACGTAGTTGCGTAGTTGGTGAGCGGCATCTCGGACGAAACGGGGTTGCCCGTTGCTTTTGACTTGGCAAATGAGCAGATACGATTCGCCACCAACATTGACCTGAGCGGTTATGTCGATTCCAAAATCCCGGTCACGCGGCTCGTCAATCTTCAAGGTCTTCAGTTTCAGAATCGGGATTTCACGCAGTAGCCTCTCCAGTACGCTAGCGGCTTTACCTTCCATTGCTTTCACCGGATAAGTTATTTTCAACATATGTTGAAAATAGCAGAAACAGTGAAATTTTGGAAGTCTTTTTCACTAATATGGAATATTTCAACATCCGTTGAAATGGCAATTCCCAGTGGATTTCAATTTACTCGCATCGAGTCCTCTTGGATATCCTTATTAACCGTGCTGAGTGGTATTCCTTCCTGGCCAAATGAGCAGGGAGTTGGCTTCCCTTTCTGTTGTTTTTCATCCACTGTACAGAATCTTTCTTATCGGACAAATCAAGTGATTAATTTCACCTAATATACGGTACTTATTTTGATATTGTTATTTATCAGACATTTCGCAATGTTTTTTTTGGTTATTTACTTCCAGATATCTACACCACCCTCTGCCGACAACTGCCTCTGGTCGCGTCAGGACTCCTTCCCCTTAGGAGCGCCCCCGCGTAACGCTTGGGGCGCACGTGAACAATCCCGCTACTGTTTTGTTAAGCTATTGCACTGTGAGATTGATTGTGTTCTGTGCGGTAAGTGCTCCAGAGGTTCCTGTCACCGTTATGGTGTAGGCACCAGCGGTAGTTCCGGGATTGCTCACTATGGAATTACTTCCACCACCGCAAGACGACAGACCCCCTACAAAGATCGCTATGAACACAAACATTGCCAGCCCCTGCCATAAGCTACGTCGCCGCAACGACACGCCTGATAGTAGGAAACAGACCAGAGCCGCTCCCGCAGCATACCAGCGAACTTTAGGATAGCTCAGCTTCCCTACACTGGCCACCGTGGTGAAGATGGTCAGAGTAGCTGTCCCCGCGCTGGTGCCTGTAATTGAGATCTGACTCGTCGTACCAAAGTTCAAACCCGGCAAATCCTGCGCCCCACTCGGGCTGGATGTGATCGCAGCTGTCAACACAACGTTGCCAGTAAACCCGCCTGTAGGAGTCACCGTAATCGTGGAGGTATTGCCAGTAACATCACCCGGCGCAACTGTAACTGCAGTGCCACTGATAGCCAGCCCCTGCGGCACAACCAAAACCGATGCCGTACCACTGTTCGCTATATAGTTGCTATCGCCCGAGTAGCTCACCGTCAGTGTGTCGTTACCAACCGCTAGTGCGCCAGCAGGAATCAAGATGCTCGCAGAGCCACTGTTCAGAGCGATCACTCCTGAAGAATAACTACCGCTGGTCAACGCCACTGTACCGGTAGGATTACCACTGACAGCAACTGTCACCGATAAGCTCTGCACCGTCGTGATGCTTGAAGCAGCAGGTATCACTGTCACAGTTGGCGTAGCCTTGGCTACGGTAAAGCTTGCGGTCTGAGTTCCAGCGCCGTAGTTGCCTGACGCTGCCTGCGTGGCAAGCAAAACAACTGTTCCAGCGCCCGTCAATGTAACAGACGAGTTGGAGACATTCGCCGGGCCGCTGTGGCCAGCACAAGGCCGAAGCTGTGCTTGCCGACAAGGGCTACGATGCGGATGCCATCGTGGAATATGTTGAAGAGATGGGAGCCAAAGCCGTGATCCCTCCCAAACGCAACCGCAAGGTACAACGCGAGTACGACAAAGCCTTGTACAAACAACGAAATCGCATCGAACGCTGCTTCAGTAAACTCAAGTGCTTCCGACGCTTTGCAACACGATATGAAAAGTCCAAAGCCTGCTTTCAGGCTCTCGTCGCGCTCGCCTGCACATGGTTGCACCTGCAACTATATGTCGATACGGCCTAGTCGGTTCTCCACATGGGAGCATATCCACAAGCAGCGTCGGGTGCTTTGAGGGCTGATCCTACAACCCGCCTCGGCTGACCTGCCTCAATCTTCTACACAACAAGACTACTGCATTGGGTCAACATTCCTACTTCCTGCTTCAACCGTCATGACACACTTTGGCTAGACTGTGTTTCATAAATAACCGCGATGCTGAAACGGTCTGAATGGAACCCGCATCAAAGCGGGTTCCACGGTGCAGACAGGAAGCACAAAAGCTGTTTATGAAACACGCTCTAGGGATAACTACTCCCAAGAGGGCAAATGAGCTACCTACCAAATCTCACTGATCGAAGAAAAGCTTCATATATCTTCATCGCTTTTCTAAGTTCTGAGGATGGAGCTATCAGCAAAATGCTGCCATCATCTGTTTGATTTGGTTGTTTCAACACGAAAACGGTACTAACACTTGTTAAGGATGATCCATGGGAAGAACCTTCATCTGTTGTCTGCCAAGCTTGAGCATCTCCCAACTGCAATACTTTGGCCTTTGGTGGACGTTCGGGAGCATCGTTATCGTCGACTCTCAGATGAACTTCAAATACGATGCAACTTTTCATTGATGGATCAAGAAAGATTGTGAAACCGTGGAAGGGTGCATCATTCGCTACCCCCCCCCACGCGGTAAGACCTGATGGGATGTGTGCGAAAAAACGGTAATCATCGTTCTTCACATGTCCCCTGTACGCAACACCTATCCAAGGCCGCGTGTTGGTGGCCTGCGTGCACTCTGTTACTGTGGCCTGATGTCTCACGACAGGCTGTGATCGTGCCGCCATGGAACACGCAACAAAGACTATTAATGCAATCAAATTCCTTCGCATTGTCGGTACCTCAAAAAGTCGTTTTACATGCTGTGGTTGCACTTACAAGTTGAGCATAACGAGCTGCAAGCGCAGCGGGATAAGCCTTATTGCTGTTATACATATGTTTCGGGTTGCTGTTGAGTGAAGAGGCATACGCTTGAATGGTTTGAGGTTGGCCTGCCAAATACGGGCCCCAATCATTGGTCCATGCATCCGCTGATGCCTGAACGCTTGGGTAGGGAATGTTGTTGCCGCCAGCGTTTGTCATACCAAATAGGTTGTTTAATGGTTTCCCTTTGCTTGAACTATTCGTTCCGTATACATGCGCCAGATTCCAGCCACTTTCTTGCAGAGAAGTTGACATAATGAAAAGTGGGTTGATTTGAAGCTGCTTTCCCATTTTCCCAAATATTTTTGTGTATTGAGGCTGCATAATCGCAGTGGAACATTTCGGACTATTAGGGGTCTGGCTGAGATTATCAATTATTGGTCCACCAACGTCGGCCAATGTTGGCATCCCGAGAGCCTGCTGGATTCCGTTGGTCAAACCGCCGGAAGGCACAGGAACCGAATCAGTCCAAGTCCCAGTTGCAGAAGATCCTTGGATACCACTGAAGGGATTAAAACCCCAAGGTGGCTGACCATTCGTAAGGTTATCAAACGCATTCATAATGGAAACCCCCTCGGCAAAGCCAAGCGTTGCCCCGCCCGTAAACGGAGCTAAAGCAATCCCAATATCTTGCAACAGAGTGAAGAACCAGTTCTTTCCGCTCGGATCTGTGATATCGATGGGATCATTGCGCCCATACGGGTATCTGTTCCACGATTGCGGATCGTCGGGAGAACCGGCCAGCGGATCGGCCGAGCAGAAGGTGCCTGTGCGCGGATCGTAGTAGCGTGCCAGCGCGTAGTCCAGCCCGCTCTCCGAATCCCTGTCATAGCTAGTGAAGAACCAATTGTCTCCCGGCCCGAGATTGCTGTACCACGACTCGCCGAATGGAAAACTCCCTTGCTGCGTCAGGATGTTTCCATCAGCGTCCGTCGTCAGACGCACGGACAGATGATCCTGGTGATAGTACGTCGTCGCGCCTTTTGAGATCTTCGCCAACAGGCCCGTCGTGGCACCACCCGCCGGGTTATAGATGTACTCGCGCGAAGGCAAATCGGGTGCCGCACCGTTGTCGTACTCTGCGATCACCGAACTGCCTGAAAAGATGTTAACTGTCGCCGTTCCTCCCTGCACCGACTTGACCACCCGCAATCCGTTCCCGTCATAAGTGTAGCTGGCCGCACCACCAAACCCCTGAAAGGCTGTCATCCGGCTCTCGCCGTCATAAGTCATCGTGTTAGACGGCAAGAGAGGCTCCACGGTCATATTACCGCTCGGATCATACGCGTAGCCGATCGGCTGGTTGTTAGAGTTGAAGCTCATATTGGTACTTGGACCACTGCCCGCCGTCACGGACTGGACCAGACGGTTCCCAAAGCGATCATAACTCTCCGCTAGACCCCACTGCGGAAATGCCGAAGAACCACAACTCTGCGCCGAGGTCATTCTCTGTAGCGGGTCGTAGCTATAATTCACTGTTCGCCCCGAGTCCACATTGTCCATGATGCACTGGACTGTTCCGTTGTTCCCCATTGTGCCTTTCGAGCAGGGTGGCGCGTACTGGGAATTCTGCCGGTACGAGTATTGCAGACTGAAGTAGTTCGATTTCCCCTTCGCATAGGCTAGATAGACAAGCTGCATTCTGTCTGGAGAATAATAAGACTTCGCCGATACACCATTTCCGTAGTTAAATCCTGTTAACTTGCCGGGGGCATTGTAGGAGAAACCGCTGGCATAGTAAGTGGTGTCACTGCATCCCGAGGCCATAGGTGCAATCTCACATAACTGGCCAATCGCATTATAGGCCTGCTGCACAACTCTCCCTGAAGGATATATGATCTGCGTGACATCGCCGCCCACGTCGTACCGGTAGCCGATGTTGTAGGTCTGGTTATTGATGACCTTCGAGAGCTGCGTTACGCGCCCATTGGCGTCGTAGCTGTAGCTCTCGGATCCAGTTGGATCGACCATCTTCGTGAGCAGCCCTATGGCGTATGCTGCGGCGCCTCCCTGATCGTAAAAATAGCATACATTGGCCGCAGTTCCATTCACCGTGGTGCAGACGTTGGGCATGGATGAGATGTTCTGGCCGCTCGGAACGGAGTAAGCTACGCCAGTGAGTCGGCCTGCATTATCGTAGGTATAGGTGCTTACAACGTTGCGTGCGTCGGTTCGATAACAGATGTTTGATGGATTGCCGCTGCATAGACCGCCGCTGCTCATCGTGTAGGAGTAAGTAACAATCCCACCTTCCGGAGTATTTTCGTAAGTCTTGCGGCCGAGACCATCGTAGGCAAACGTGCGAGTCTGAGTACCCTGAATCACCTGGGTCAGACGATCAGCTGCGTCGTATAGATAGCTTGTCGCAACCGGGGAGTACGACAGCACCCCCGACGAGTTCGGATCATCTGCCTCGATAATTCGGCCAAACCCGTCCAACCATTGTTGACGCAGGTGGCCGGACTCATCTTCAGATACCTGCGGGTAACCGTAGCCGTATACTGCGCCCGAACTTTGCTGGATCGTCGCTCCTAGAAGATTCCCTACATTTGGACCATAGGCCACCAGCTGGGCTTCGCCGTCAGGATGTGTTGTGGATATTTGACGACCGACAGCATCATAACTAAAAGCTTCGAAAACACGGTTTGGATCCCCGCTACCCGAATACGGATGACTTTGACTTTGCAGTCGCCCGCCTGAGTCGTATGTGCTGTCAACTTCTACCGGGCCTATGGGGTTATTCAACAAAACCTGGGAACTTGTTCGTCCCCACTCATCTAAAATCGTTTGCGCATGCTGGCAACTAACGCACCCGACCGACGGTGACCTGCTTCCCACCGCAATATATATGTCCGTTTGTGTAGCCGAGGAATATGTAGCGAGCTTCCACCCGATGGGATCGATCTCCTCCGTCTTCCGATCTAGGCCGTCCTGATAATGGCTGGTAGTCGAGATGCCGTTGTAACCAGTCGTGATAGCAGCTTTTCCACTGCCCCAGTAGTAGCCCACTGTCTGAAAGAACGACAAAGGATGCTTGATGACCAGGGGAATATCCTGGTGTTCCTCCATTTAAGAGGATGCCGTGAAACGGGTTAGCGCCGTTGTTCGTGAATTCAACTGCACTTGTGAGGATGCCTGCTGTAGTTGGTGTGTAGATCGCTGAGAATGTACATGTTGCACCGGATGCAAGAGTTGTGCCGCATGTATTAGAAGCTGTGGCAAAGTTCCCGGTCACAGTTGGTGAAGACAAGTTGAGAGTTGCATTTCCTCTGTTACTAAGAGTTAGGCCCTGACTGGTGCTTGTCGTGTTCACGGCCTGTTGGCCGAAAGACAGAATCCCTTGCGGACCAACCCTGCGAATCACATTGTTATCAGCATCTGCGATGAAAAGGTTGCCTGAAGGATCCAGCGCTATTCCCTGTGGATTGTCGAGCAGTGCGCTAGTGGACGATCCTCCATCACCTCCAAAACCACCAGGCCCGCTTCCAGCTATTGTTGTGATAATTCCTGTTGAGATCGAAACTTTGCGAACCGCATTATTTCCGTTGTCGGATATGTAGAGGTTGCCAGCGGCATCCACGGCAAGTCCTTGAGGTGACTCAAGAGAGGCACTCGTCGCCAACCCTCCATCTCCAGAGTATCCATATGTGCCGTTCCCAGCCACGGTGTAGATATAGCCGGGCATTGGGTACTGGATATTAGGAATCTTCCCGGAGGAGTAAATCACAAGTACATTGCTGTCATTCACAAGGTAGACATTGCCATTGCTGTCCACCGCGACCGCACCCGGATAATCGAGACCAGCACTCATAGCTGGACCACCATCTCCGGTATATAACCCATTCTGTGACGCGTTCACCAGAACTGATAGACTGCCTGTGGCTGGGTTGTATACAGAGAGTGTTGCTGCTTGTTGGTCAGTCACATAAACGTTATTGCTGGCATCGACTGCAATACCAACCGGATATAGAAAATTGCTAAGAATGCTGGGCTGTGTGTAAACTCCAGTGGTTGCAGGTACCACACCAACCTCGCCCCAGTTATCGAGAATATACAGATTTCCGGTAGAATCAACCACCACACTCTGCGGTCTGTATAGTGTGTTGTTCGTGTTGATAGTGGTAATAATTCCGCTACCTGTAGCAACTTTCCTGATCTGGTTGTCAGATTGATCAGCTATGAATATGTTACCTACCCCATCAAAAGCTATTCCTGTGGGATAGCTGAGGAAGGCCTCTGTGGCTGGACCACCATCGCCGCCGTAACCGGGGACTACACCGGCCACGGTACTTAGAATATTATTTGAAGCTGTAACCTCTTGGATTAGTCCAGAACCACTCGCACTATCCGAAATGTAGATATTCTCATTTCCGTCAATAGCAACCCCCTGTGGCCAATTGATTGGGGTGCTTATGGCAGGTCCACTGTAAGCAGAATATCCACCTGTACCATTGCCAGCAATAGTACTGATAATTCCGGACGATACCTTACGAATTACATTGTTACCCTCGTCTACTACGAAAAGATTATCAGATGCATCAAGTGATATGCCGAGTGGTCCATTTAGCTGCGCGTCTGAAGCGGAACCATTATCTCCAGAATAACCCCAGCTTCCATTCCCTACTATAGTAGTGATGATTCCTGTCGATACCTTGCGTACCCTATTGTTAGCAATGTCTGATATATATATATTTCCTACTGAATCAACCGCTAGTCCCCATGGATAATACAAACTGGCGCTTGTTGCAAGACCACCATCACCCGAAAATCCAAGAGTTCCGTTTCCTGCACTCCATTCCCATACAGCACTTTCCTGCGGCATTTCGGTATAAATACAACATGGTACTTGCACTCCCACTTCGAGTGGCTTAAGCTCTCATATTCGTCCATCCAGATTCTCCTTGAGGTGTGCTTGGCGGCTCACTTCTTGGAGTTTCTCGGATGGACTCCCGCAAATGTCAAACTGCTACTGCCTCCCCGGCAGAGCCGGGGGAACTCCCTGTTGTATTAGGGATTCGAAATTTGCAATATCTGGTGAATCTTAAATGGCTCCATATATATGGTGTCTGCAGATTGCGTTTTTGCGACAAGGATAGAAATTTTTTTGCAAAACGGGGTTTTCCCGGAGGAGACTGTGTGGTAATGTCCGGTGTTGCGTGCAGGTTGCATCAGGGTATAATCCAGGGGATGACAGCCAAGGGAAAAGATGGGTGTCAGAGACCGCCGGGAATTGGTTGAACGGGGATTTCCTGTTACTACTCGTTACTATTTTCGGCAAAAATCGTGTAGCTGAGAGTTCGCGATTGTGAGTGATTGTTAGTAACAGAGGCTGGCTAAGTGTAGTAACGGATTGAGCTTAGCCGTATAACTCCCACGGAATCAATAGCTTGGCGAACCGCCAGTTCGAATCCCTCCCTCCCGCCATGTACTCGTAAATATAATGGAATGAATGGTTTAGGTGGGTATTTTCTTTGATACATTTTTGCTACAGCATTCAGCAGGTCAATACTCAATCAGGATGGCCTCGACCATTGCCAAAATCTCCTTTTCCAGTAATTCCGACTGAGGCCGCACTATGCCACTACCGGCGATAAGACAGAATGTGCATCCGTGCAGCAGACAATTCTCTTTGGCGCGCGCCGAATTAAATTAATCCTGCCCAAGTCGAACCCAGAGGTATTGCAGCTTTTCCGGGATGTGGACAAATAGCTCATTGCCTTCAACCCTCGCGCTTCCATTGCCGCCAAGCACCGTCACATGACGGGGACTCTCTGCAAGAAGCGGAATTTCCACGGACCAGTCTGCCTTCTCATTCAACTCGCGGAAGAGGAGCATATATCCGCCTGCTGGCTTGCCGGCTGTTGCAATAGACGCGAACCCTGTCCAACTGACGCCATCCGGAGCCGCGCCGATGGGCATGATCGTTCCGCCATAAAGGTTGGCCCGCTCCTTTTTCCATGTGTTGATGAGCGGGGTAGCCGATGCGTTGAATTCCTTCGGGAGGTTCGAAATTTCAAACCAGCCCAACGGATTCGAGAACATGACCGTCGCAAAGATCGCGTCTGCGCTGTACTTGCCGGGGGCAAGCGGATCATTCGAATACAGGTCTGCATTGCGCGCGCTGTTGAGAAACTCCATGCGCAGACGAAGAGGATCAACGTACTCCGACAGTTGCCAAAGGTTGCGCAACGTCAGGTGCGGCCAGTAGCGGTGCCAGTCCGTATAACGGTTTTCGACGAAGATAGGGCCGCCATTCATGATGCCGAAGTAACCGGGCCTTCTTCCCATTCCTGTTACGTCAAGGTCAATGGTAACTGCGCCAGCGGAACCCACAAGGATGCGATCAAAGAGCAGGCGAAGATTGTTCTCTGCTATTGGAGAACTCATATTGATGGCATCGAACTTGAAGTAAGCAATTCCCTGCTTGTGGAACAGGTCAAGAATCTGCTCCGCGTCTCGTTGCCAGTTGGCAAAGTTCTGGCTGGAGTCGGGCGCGTACCAAAGTCCCAGCTTCATGCCATGCGTGTTGCAAGCGGAGACAAGCGGAGCAAGACCATCTGGAAACCGCTTGGCGTCCACCGCCCAGAAAGGCGTTTGACCAGACCAGAAAGAGTTGGGAGCGCCGGGTCCGCGAGCGGAGTTGACCGAATGGCCAGCCTGCCAACCGTCATCGATTTGAATGACATCTGCACCGAGTTGTGCACCAGCAGTAATTTCCTGCTGAATGAAATCAGCATTGATACGAGCGTCGCGGTTGCGGTCGCCCCAAGTGTTGGTAAGCAGTGTTCCATCGCGGCCCGGGGAGTACTGACGAAGCTGGCGCTGATAACTCTGTAGCGCCTCGATTCGGCCATATCGTCCTCCGTTATAAGCAAGCACGACGGTTGGATAGCCCTGACCCATCAAGCGAAAGGTTTTAGAATTCGAGACAACTTGCAGATCGTAGTCGGTTTGTATGCCACGCTCATCCGGCAAGGCAGCTTGCTTTAGAAAGATAAGGCCGGAGCCGGTAATGACATCCTCCACAAAGAAGAGATCCCCATGCAGCTTGAGATCCTCTTCGTTGTTCATGAACATCCACTCTCGCGTTGAGACGAGTTGATTATGTAAGTCCGTGACCGTTGTGAAGGAAACCTGAGTAAGGCGCAGATGTTGCGGTGCAAGTGACAATTCATCGGCCGTGCGAGGTGCTTGCGCCGCGGTGGACTTGGCCGCCGCATGTTCTAGGATTGAGAGTCCATCAGGCTGCTGCGGAGTGTCTTCTTTACGGGATGCTGGCTTTGTCGAATCCGGCTGCTTGAGAATTTCGACGCCCTTGGCTGCAGCAAAGATCCGCATCCTGTATTGCAGAACCCTGCCAGCGAGGATGTCGACAACAAGGGATGGCGCTTCAACCGGGCTGAAGGTGCCCCCCTGTGCACTCACTGTAAGTTTGCCGGAGGTGGGTTGTGCGGCTTTTGGCTTGTTCAACCATTCCCGATGATCGTCACGGTCATAGAAGGAAACAGCGCGAAGCAGATCGCCCTCCACGCGCCATTTGCGCTCAATATGATCGTTGCCGACAGTGATCTCCGCCTCGGTCCAACGCGCGTAGCAACTTCCCAACTTCGCTTCCTGGGCAAGTGCAGGAAGTGTGAACAGATGAAGAAAGACTACCGGCAGCCAGACCAGCGCTGTGCGTACGCAAGAATTGCGCATGAATATGGAAATAACATCCTTTGAAGACCTGCTTCTCATCAAACCCTCTCCACGCGTGATTCGCCTACTTCGAAAACAGAGGCAATAGCATCCTCGCGCTTTGAACAGTACCGCTTAGTAGTGTTTATCCTGCGTGATTAGCGGGAAGTCGTCGGTACGAAACGGAGTTGCTGGAAGGCCCGCACCGTTGTACAGATTCGTAATCGGATTATCCGCCCATGCGTACCGTACGGCTACAGGCTTTTGCACATCCGGGGACGAAACCACAACTGTCTCGCCATCAATTTTCGCATTTGCCCAATGCCATTTCCGGTCAGAACCGCAGATTGCAAACCCCTCCAACTGGCTATTCGGGGTCGGGCGAACCAGCGGAACACTCTTGTCGAAGGATGACCTTTGCTTATAGGTTGCGGGAATTGTATGCCCCACCAGACCGCCATCTGCATGATCAAAGAAGATGCGGATGGCGCTGCCTTCAATCTTCATGTGGTCATAAACAGGCCCGGACCAGGGAACATGCCCGTGATAGGTCTTTGCGATTGCGATGCGTGCCAGACGCAGGCCAACCGACTGCTTGTCGCGGAAGTGAATATCGGACTCCTCGCCCAGATCAATCGTAACCGCCTGTCCGGTATTGGGCAGCGCCAGCGCGAGCGATTGGGACTCACGCAACTCTGCCATCTTGCTCTCTTGAGGTTGGGTTGGGTGTGCCTGAAAGTTGGCGATTTGGCAGAAGTAAAAAGGTATCGCTCCAAGGCCCCACTGATTGCGCCAATCCTGAATGAGAGCTGGGAAAGTCGTGCGATACTCAAACCCTCTGCCGACGTTTGATTCCCCCTGATACCAAATAATGCCGCGCATCGAATACGGAATCAGCGGGTGAATCATTGCATTAAACAGACGGGTAGGCACAAAGCCATCCGCCGGTGCATCCGCTGGGATGTGAGGAAAAGTGCTGCGGCCAACAGCGTCAATCTCTGGCTCGACAAAATCAATTTTCATCTGCCATGGCCCATCCAAAGGAATATCGCCGCTATCTATTCTGGGGATCTCTACCATCTGTGGAGGCGCAACCGGGTTGAATACGCGGATGGTGACCCGGTTTTTCCCGGCTTTCACCAGACCTCCGGGGATGTCGTATCGGCGGGCTTCTTCATTGCGATTGGAGGAGTGAATTGAATTGCTTTCCGTCGCTGTGGTGTATCCCACCCTTACATCGTTCCAATAGAGTTGGTCAAAGTCTCTAATCTTGCCTTCGTGGAATTTTATGGTAACCCCCGCAGATATCTCTGGTAACTCCACAGTACGACTAATCCAAGCTGCGCCTCCGTTTGCCAGCGTTGGGTCTCCGCCTGTAATGTCCCCAGGCAAAACTATCTTCGCAGTGTGATCTGGTGACATATCGGGTGGAGTTGCATTCGACTTTAGCGGCTTGTCTTCTCTGTGGTACTTTGCCTGCCATGCATCATAATCAAGATGGTATTGCTTTACCCGCTCCGGATAGGATGCGGAGTCCTGCATCAACTGCTGTGCATTCTCCTTGATGGATGGGAATTGCTGGAGCAACTCCGGGCTCATCCACGTCTCCAGCGGAGAGCCTCCATAACTGGAGTTGATCACTCCGACAGGAACCTTCAACGAGCGTTGCAGCGTACTGCCAAAGTAGTAACCCACGGCTGAAAAGTTGCCGGAGGTCTGCGGTGAGGCTGCAACCCACGCGCCAGTGCAGTTGTCCTCTGGGATGGCCGATCCGGCCTTCTTTACCTTGAACTCGCGAAGGTTCGGATTTTCAGAGGCAGCAACCTCTTTTGCGTATCCAATCGTCCCAGCCAGTCCCACCTCCATATTGGATTGCCCGCCGGCGAGCCACACTTCACCGACTAAAACATCGGAGATGCTGATGCGATTCTTCGCCTGAATGACCAACTGAAAGGGCCCGTTTCCTTGTTTGGCCAGATCAAGATACGCTCGCCAGCGCCCGTCCTGATCTGCAACGGCTTCTCCCTGTGCAGTGCCAAGGGTTACCTGAACATTTTCCCCGGCGCTGGCTCTTCCCCAGACAGGCACATGGTTCGCCCGTTGCAGAACCATGTGATCGGCGAACAGACAGGGCAAAGTAACCTGCGCGGAAACAGGCGCTGCTGCAATTGCCAGCAGGATGAAGCAAAAAACCGCCGACACGCTTCCAGCTATTCGCGGCAATCTGCGGGAAATCCAAACCATGCTCTGTATCCTCAGTAAAATTGTTTGCAACATTCCCATGAATGGCATTGGGATTAGTTCTTATTGCGATGCAATGTCCGACCGCCCCTGGGATCAGTGATGGTGGACGGATCAACCAGATAGTAATTCGCAGCGCCAAGTTTGCCGGTATTGTTCAGCCGCAGAACAAAACGCAGCCGTGCTGCCGGGGGCGCGGTTTCAATATGCGTCGAAATTGACAAATATTTTGTAGGGGCAGCGCCATTGGATGCAACGCTCTCCGTTGCCGTATAGGCAGTGCGGTCCAGCATTTTCCCCTTCTGGTCAAAGCTCTCTACAAACACCATGAAATCTGCCGGACCAGTCCCGTTCTCCGGGATTAGAGAGGAATCCAGACGAAGGAGGAAGTTATCGGAATCTGTCTTTGAGCGCGTTACCGTAAGAGGAATTTCGTCATAGACCATCATGCTTTGCAAGGCCAGAGTCAGGTCGAAGGCCACGCGGCTGGTCATTTTGCTATCTGCTGGTTTCACCGGTGCAACTGCTGGCTGCTGGTTGTAGTAACCCTTTCGCGTAGCTGCGTGCAGGGCTTTGTCCTTCATTACAATGTGAATGTTCCGGAAAGCCTTGTCCTCGGTGCCGCCTGAAGTGGGGCGATAGGAGAGGGTATAGAAGTTTGTGCCAGAATCAAAACTCTTTCCAATCATGTTGTCCACATCGTTGCGATTGTAAAAGGACCGACCGCCGGTGGCCTTTGCCAGCGCCTTGAAGCTTACCCCATCACCGAAAGGGTCCGCATCCTTACCAAAAGGATCCGCATCGGAGAATTGATTGTGATCAACGTCTTCCGTGCGACCCGTCAAGCCCGCCGGATCAATCGCATAAAGCGTAATGCGCGCATCCAGCAGCGTATTGGTGCATATCTGAATTGTTTGCTGAATAGCATCAATTGCGACGGGGTCCATCATGGTCAAATCCATGCTCGGAAAGCCTCGGCCTACCCAGATCATGTTCTTGTGTCCAGGGTGCCCCGCCGTCGCCTCAGCCACCTCCATCAGAGAGGCAAAGGTGGCTTTGAACTGGCTGGTTTGCTCATAGCCGCTTCCTACATTCCACGCCATTGTGGACATGTGTTGGTCAAGAGCGTTCAGAATTTCCTGTTTCGAGGTCGTGTAATCCCGCAGAACCATGAAGTGCTTAAAGTTGACCACCACCAGCATGGTGGGCTGCGCGAGCGTGTTGCCCTGCGATTTGAGATATTTCTTCAGCGAGTAGCGGGTAAATGCCTGATCCTCAAACTTGGTAGCCAACTCATCCAGCACCAGGATGCTGACCGGCGCGTTTGGTTCTTTCTTGTCCAGTTCGGCGGTGGAGTTGATGGGGAGCTTCGCAGACAGCGCGCGGGATTGTGTCTCCTCAAAGGATTTGATGACCTGCGGCACATGGTCTTCGTAGACCTGAAAATCATCCTCGGTCAGGTTCCGGACAGGATTTCCTTTGCTGTCGGTCACCACCACATCCAGCAACACACGCTGGGTTGAGACGCGCAGAGTGTCCTTGCTGTTCTCCTCCGGAGGGGTGGCGAGCGAAGGAGCGGGTGCTTGTTGCGCAAAGGCGGTGCAGCAAAAGGCCAGCAGGAGTGTGCTTCCGAAAAGTGTGCGGGAACAGATCAAGAGATTCACCAGAGCCTGAAACAGTTGTAGAAAACGTTGCAAGCAGAGACGGTCTCAAAAATCGGCGGAACCTCTGCCACCTCAGGCAAGAATCTCAACTTCAAGCAGATCAGCCTGATGCAATTGTATCGTTTTGTCAAAGAGCACGGTCATCTTTGCATCACTCTTTTCCATGCGCGGAGCAAATTGTTTTGCTCCAACCTTTGCCGTAATTTTTGAGCCGACGGCGTTGAGCGCGAATGAATTGCAGGGAAGAGTGCCGGAGATTACCTGAAGCGTAAAGCGAACGCCGCTCTTCGGCGAGCGCTCAATCGAGTAAGTTCCCCAACCCGTACCCGTAGCCCAGAAGCAGCGGAACTTCTCCTGCTCGGGAGTGGGAGGGATTGCGACAACGTGGGCACGATCCCCTTCATAGTGGAAGCCGCTCAGCGCCACCACAGAGGACCAGGATGCCATCGCGCGAACATAATGATGGCCCTCCTCGCACTCATCCCAGGGGTTGCGTTTGATGCCATCGTGCCGGGCACGAACATTCTCGATGTACTCCACTGCTTGTGGAATCATGCCGTAGTAGATCATCAGCGCCGCCGTGGAGTGTTCCAAGCCTGTCCACGCCTCGGCAAAGTAGGGAAAGGGAATATGCGGACGCTCTGCCTTGGCATAGTCGCAGACGACCACAGCAGCTTCCTCCCCTAGAGCATAGGTGCGCTCCACGCAGTCATAATCCACCATGCTGCGCTTGTAGTTGTAGCGATAGATCGACTCCAGTGTGGTACGCGCATGAGCGGGCGAAACCAGCGGGCCAAGCCCGGCTATATTCGCCAGATACTGCCCGGTCAACTGATCAATCAGGCATCCCCCGCCAACCTGATACCCCGGCTGCTTTGCGCCTGGGGCGACCATAATGTGCTGAATGTAGTACTCGCCCTGAAAGAGATTGGCATCAATCCACTTGCTGCCATTTTCAAAAAGCCCGCGGTATATCTTCGCATCGGACTTCTCGCCGACGGCAAGTGCCATTTCTTCGGCTGCACGCAGAGCGCCAAGATAATAGATGCCGCACAATGGATTCGGCCCAAAGAAGGAAACGTCGTAAGTGTTGGGCTGACCCCCTTCGAGCACACCATCGTGGTCGGCATCCCATCCGCCCGGAATCCACGCATACTCAATTGCCTTCTTTACACGGGGCCACATGCTTTTGAGCCATGCCGGGTCTCCGCAAAGCTTCCAGTCCAGATACGCATGGATAATCTGCCCCATCTGCCCGTCAGCAGCTCTGCCGGAGCTTCTCTCCTTGAGGTCCGGCAGCATCTGGCGAACAGCCATTCCACCTTTCTCATCCAATCCGAAGTCGAAGGCCGATTTTCGCAGGGAGCGGGCGAAGGAAGGAAAGAGAAATGCGGTCGCTGTCTCGTAGTTCCACACATGCGTGCAGTTTCCATAGCAACTGCCGTTGTGCTCATAAGAGCCTTCAAAGCCGTGAAACTCTCCATCGGCTGTACGGAAGCAGGTGGGAGAAGCCAGAGTGGAAAGATTAGCGCTGGCCGCCTCTTTGACCACCGCAGGGATCGTGCTTGCGGAAAACGCATTGACGAAGGCGCGTGTGCGTGCTTCGAGTGACTCCAGATTTTTCGCAGTGTATTCAGCAGCCGCCCAGGCACTCTTGAAGCGGGTGGCATAGTAGTTGCCGATGACTGTGCTCCCGCTGCCCGCAGGAGCGGTCCATCCGCACCCATCCGGAGTACGGTTGGGAAAGTGCCACGCCAGCAGAAAGACGAACTCGGCAGACCCGCCCGCAGGAATCTCTCTCCGCTGGCAGAGCGATCCAACAGAGTTGCGCACCTCCGGCTCGTTGAGCAGTTCTCCATCCCGCGAAAAAGCGTCCCAGTACAGCATCGGCGGATTCCACCAGTTATCCCGTTGCCAGCCGCGCCAATATGTAGTCTTTGCATCCTGGCCGGGAAGAACGCCAACCGCAAAGCTGCCCTGCATTGCATCGTCCGGAGCAACACCTGGATTGCTCATGAACAGGCCATCCAACCCATTTCCTGTCCGGTACTCATTCAGCCTGGCATCCGGATTCGCCTTGTCTTTTCCGGTTGCCGCAGGCTTGCCAAAACTCCTCACCGGGTTGTCAATGCTGAAGGAGATAGCCACCTTCGCGCTGGTCTTCCCCGGATTATTGACTCGATAGCGCAGAATCGCAACCGGCAACCCGGAATCATCCGGGTCATGCGGAATAAACGGAGAAAAGGCGTCGAGTTCAATTCCAACAGGGAGACTCGGGTCTTTGAATCGGAGATTTGCCAGCGGATATGCGCCTGAAAATTCCACTGTTTCAATTCTGCTCAATCCCGGGCAACTTGGTCCGTTTACACCTCTCTCACCCTCATAGGGCGGCAGAATGCGTCCTTCGAGAACCCGCGCCACGGGCTTTGCATTGCCGGTCTGCACCCAGATGGAAGGGAACGCATAGCCGGGCGTATTGCCCACGTTTGACCTGTTGAATATCTGCCAGTCGCGGAGTTGACCACGGCCCCCCAGCGACAGACTTCCGGCTCCAACGCCGCCAAGCGGGAAGGACAACATCTGAAGCTGCTTTCCGGTAAAAATGCGCGGAAACGAGATACCCTCTGCGATTTCGGGAGCATCCGGCCTCGGAGCCGCAGATGTTTGACTCGTCTGCCCCGAAGGAGCCGTCTCCGCAGCAGCGGGCCAATGGCCCAACTGTGTTGTAGCGCCAACTACTACCGCAGCCTGCTTAAAAAAGTTTCGCCGTCCTACTTTGAAATCGCTCGCCATACTCTTGCCCTCTTCTGAAAAGTTTACGGATGTGGTGTCAGCAAATCAGCATTTCCCGGTCCGCCAACTGGCTGCGGGGTAGGAATTCGATCTTCGACCGCTGGCAGTGGGGGAAAGGGCATATGCGGCTCGGTCTGATACCAGTAAGCCACCGAATAATAGTTGTCCGAGCGGTGATTGGCATGGCCGTGCTCGATGCCGGCCTTCATGCTTTTGCTAAATGGGATGGGAGAGTCCAGATGAAAACGGTAGACGCTCTGCTTGCCTCCGGCAACTTCCTTGTCAACCAGAGGGGCACCATAGAGAGGATAGGAAAAGGGCTTGCCGCCAAAGTCCCATGCTCCCAGAAAGTAATCCTCTGAGCCGGTTCCGTTGATGTCAGGCAGGGTTGAACCGTCAATGAAAAACATGTCATCCCCTTCGCCCCACCAGCCATTCTGATTTTGCAGCACGGACATGGTTACACCCACAAATTGCCCGCTCCCCTTGGCTTCAAACCAGACATAGTTGTCCTTACCGTCCAGATTCGACTTGTTGTTCACAAGAGCCTCTGAATTGCGCATCCATTGGTTTGTCCATCCATGATTGGGTTGCGCCTGTCGGTACTGGGCATGAAAGTAGAGCGTCGAGGCGGGATAGGGTTGCTGGTTGGTGCGGTAATCAATGTTGTAGTACAGGGCGTGAATTGGCTGTTTGCCTTCATTCGTGATGGTTATGCGCGCATGTTTCTGATAGGGCATCGGAAAAAAACAATTCAACGCCTTGATGCTGCCCACAGAAAGCAACTCAGATTGCCAGTTGTTATATACGCCCAGCCCAAGCCCGAAAAAATCGCCAATCGGCGCTTCGACACTGGGACTCTTTTCGCCATCCCAGTAGATGCGCAACACTATGCGCTTTAGATGAAAAGGCTCATCATCGGCGATGGTGAACCACAGATGAGAGATCAGGCCGGGCCCTTTCGCGTCGAGAACGGTGACGGTATCACCGGCAGCAACGGATTGATAATCGTGGTTACCTCCTGCCCGATCGTAACTTGAGGAGCGATGCAGGGTGTAGGTTTGCTGCTGAGTGATATCCGGGAACTGCCCATTGATTTGAGCAAAAACCGACGGAGTTGAAATTACCGCGAGCAACAAAACAAATGCAAAACGTCTCATTGAATCTCCCCTTGAAGTTTCGACAGCAGACCTCGTTTGCAGCAAGTCTTTCTGCTCAGTTGTTTTTCTGGCGCCGCGGCAAATAACGAATCACCCAGACCAGCCCCAGAACGAGCATAATCCCGCCCCACCAAAACTGCAGATGCAAATTACTCATCGCAATGTTTGCGTCTGCATCCGTATACTCGCTCTGAATTGCTGCGATCAGGATCAGCACGCCATAGGCGGTCAACAAACAACCTACAAAAAACCAAATTGGAATCATACGTCGCATATGTTGTTCCGCCTACCAGAAGATGATGTTGAGAAGCACAAATCCTACCGCAACAATGGCCGCCCAGGTAATCGGCCGATAGAAAATTGGTAATGCTTTGGTAGAAGGCAATGGCGTCAATCCATACACAAGCCCCTGAAGCTCAGAGTCCGGCTTCGGCTTTGTAAACAGCGTCACACCAACAGTTACAGTCACGCCGACGATGAGAGTCCACATGGAGCGATATACGTTTTCTGCCATATCCTTTGCATCAGGCGAGAAGGCCACATACCGCAGCGCTGACGGATCCATTTTTACCCAGAGCCACAACCCGCAGGCCGAGAGAATTCCTGCCACCAGTCCCCAGAACCCGGCTGCCGGCGTCGTGCGCTTCCAAAGCATACCGAGGATGACTGTCGCGAACATGGGAACGATGAAAAATCCAAAGAGCATCTGTGCATACACAATGATGCTGGAAAAGTTCATCACCAGATAAGCGGTTCCAATGCTTACGAACACCCCAAGCAGCGAACACCACCGGCCCATACTCAGGTAATGCTGATCGGATGCTGTTTTCCTGATTAACGGCTGGTAGATGTCGTAGGTCCACACGGTAGCAAATGCACTGATATTGCCTGCCATCCCGCTCATGAATCCGGCAATGAGAGCAGTGATTCCAAGTCCGAGCAGGCCCGGGCCACAGTAGCGTGCGAGCATCAGCGGCAGCGCTTCGTTGTAGGTATGAACTCCCGGCATGGATGCCATTGTCTCCGGCACCAGTTTGAAGGGTAAGACCACCAGCGCCAGCATTCCCGGCACGATGACGATCAACGGCACCATCATCTTCAGAAAGGCTCCGAGGATGGTGCCCAACTGAGCGGATCGCAGATCCTTGGCTGCCATGACACGCTGCACCACCAGAAAATCCGTCGTCCAGTAGCCGAAGGAGATCGCCAGCCCCCACCCGAAGACAATCCCCGTCCAATGCACCCCCATCGGGTTTGAAGTGGAGGATCCGAGACTGTGCCAAAGATGGGTAAAATCCTGACCGGGCAGGGCTGCGTTGATGCGATGCACCAGTCCCGTCCATCCTCCGGTCTCTATCAGGCCGGCAACTGGAATTGCCAGACATCCCAGCCAGATTAAAACGAACTGGAGCACCTCATTGAAAATGGCGGAAAGCAGGCCACCGGCCATCACGTAGATGCCGACCGTCAGCGAGGAGACCCAGATGCTGAAGTGGATGTTCCATCCCAGAATGACCTTCATGATGATCGCCATCGAGTACATATTGATGCCGCTCATCAGGATCGTCATGATTGCGAAGGATATCGCGGATACGGTGCGCGAGCCCTCGCCGTAACGCAGCCGAAGATAGCCGGGTACCGAGTGCGTTTTGCAGATGTAGTAGAACGGCAGCATCACCAGCGCAAGAAAGAGAATGGCTGGAACCGCCGCAATCCAATAAGCATGGGCAACGAGGATGCCGTACTGATAGGTTGCTGCGGCATAACCCATCATCTCGAGCGAGCCGAGATTAGCCGAAATAAAGCTGAGGCCGGCAATCCACGCCGTCATCTCCCGGCCTGCCATGAAGAAATCATTTCCGGTGGTGGCAAACCGGCGCAGATAAACGCCCAGCCCGAGAACCAGAATGAAGTACAGAACAATAATCGTCAGATCAATTGGGCCCAGTGCCATCAGCCCGGTATGCGAAGAAAAAATCATGCCGAGCATGCGCAAATTCAGTATCACCGCGGGGCTCCTGTAGCGCGAACCAGAGGAAGAATGGCTGTGTCCAGAGCCTCATCCGTGATTGCCGAAAGCGTGACATTGCGATACAGCCCCCATTCTTCAACCTGTTCCACGGTTTGCCCGGGAGCAACTTTTGTCAGGGGCCCTAGTGTTTCCATCTCAAGAAACTCGTTGTTGGTGAAGGTCTCGAAGGAGCATCCAAAATCGGGGTAGGTTTTTCCGGGATCAGCCTTGGCAAGTTTTACGAATACTTCGCCGTGCAGCAGATACGCTCCCCATGTATTCGTGTTGAACAAACCCAGCTTCTGCGCGTTTGTGTTCTCGGGATCCTGGCGCAGGGTCATGTACTTTTTTGTGAAGGCCCAGCGCTTGTCCGCCAAATCTGTATAGGCCCACATCACCAGAGGATTGGTCGCTTCCAGATTGATAGGATGTCTTCCACGCGGCGGAAACCCGGTAACGGCCACTCCGCCCTGTGCCATCATCGTCAGGGCCCACGGTGAAAATTCGAGGGCAAATAGAGAACGGTTGGTTATGCGATGGGTGACAGTAACCTTGCTGCCTGACGGCGCCAGACTGATCTCAATCTCCTTCTGAAGATGAGTCAGAGGTTCTACGGGAGCGCGCGCCACTAATCCGGAAGGCGTGGCTGTAATTTCGACGGGAACATTGTCCGGTGCCCAGGTGGCGATAGGGTCTTCGGGAGCCTTCCAGATGCGGTCTCCGCCCCGTAGCTGGAACTTTTCTTCTCCGGTCTTGCCGAGTTGCTCGGAATACTCCTTGAACAGATTCTGGCCGCCGATGAATCCATACCGGATGATGCGGGGGCCAACGTCACCCGTCACAATCAGTTCTACCTCGCCGTTGCTTACGCGGTAGCAGTTTTGCCAGCCTTTGTATGCCGTCTTTTCCACCTTCACCTCGCTAACAGCAATTGCCGTGAAAGAAATTAAACACAATGAGAGCAATAGACTCGCTCGCAGCACAGCACACCTCCTCATCCAGAACGGAACCATCTTCAACTCCTGCATCCTCAGGCCAAGCCTGGTTCGCGGATTGCCGCTACCTCGATTGGTCCTGAACCGGATTCAAAATCGTATCGTTTCGTATTTTTGCCGCTCTTCCCAGAGAGAACCCAATAGAGCGCAAATACCCTTTATTACCGCTGCATGAAAAGCCATTTCAAATCCACAAGTGTTGTATCCCAGCACATTCTTCACTGTCAAGCGAAACGTTACGTTTTTTAATAACTGTCGCGTGAAACTAACTTTTGTGTGTATATTGTCTTAGAACAGTTCGGCTTAGGTCCGAGTGCGTTATGGCAGAACGAACAAAAACTACGATGCGGGATGTAGCTCGTTTAGCTCGTGTATCCATCACGACCGTCTCCGCCGTGGTCAATAAGACGGCACCTGTCGGGTCCGAACGCAAGAAAAGGGTGCTCGATGCAATGTCTGCGCTCGACTACCAGCCGGACGCGATTGCAAGGGGACTGAAAACCGGGCGCACTCATGTACTCGGAGTCATTGTCCCCGACATAACCAATGCTTTCTATCCGGAGATGATACGCGGGGTGGAAGCGGTTGCTCAGAAAACCGGCTACTCCGTGCTTCTTTGTGACTCCAGCGAAAACCCGCAAAACGAAGAGAAGCACCTGAATACGCTCTCTTCGCGCCGTGTAGATGGAATTCTGTTAGCCTGCTGTGCAAATTCGACGGCACCCGCCACTGCGATCCGACGCCAATTTCCAATTGTGTTTGTAGACCGTATCCCTCCGGAGGTAGTCCCTTACACCGTCAGTAGCGACAATACTCTGGCGGGTTACACGGCCTCGCAGCATCTGATTGGTCTCGGCCACGAGCGAATCGCCATGCTGGTCGGGCATCTGGGCCTTTCGCCGCACCGAGATCGACTGGAAGGCTTCCGCAAGGCCATGCAGGAGCATCATTTGGCCATCCGGGATGAGTATCTGGTGACCGGCGAAGTGCAAATTGAAGATGGATTGAATGCCGGGCGACGCCTGTTACGATTGCCCGATCCTCCCACGGCCATCATGGTCAGCAACAATAAATTGTTGCTTGGCGTTCTACAGGCGCTGGAGGAACACAAGTCGCCCGTGCCGGAGCTTATCAGCGTACTCGGCTTTGACGACTACATCTGGAATCAATACTTCAACCCGAGTCTGACGGCAGTTGCTCAACAATCCTATGAGATGGGTCAACGCGCCTGCGAGCTTCTGTTGCAGGTGATCAACGCTCCTCAGAGTACGGAAGTCCCCGAAACCCACATAAGCCTGAAAACAAGACTGCTGGTGAGAAATTCCACAGCAATTCCATATGAGTCACAGAAGCGGACAGAGATCAAGCGTAATTTCAGGTGAACAATTCCGCCTGCGATACGTAACGTTACGTTTTTGGCAGAGAATGCCGCAAAGGAGAAAAAATGTCGTATGCAATGAGTAGTGTTCTGGAGCCTGTAAAGCCAGCCTCCAATCAAGTGGTGCTGGTTACCAGTGGCGATCTTCGTCTCTCGGCAAATCAAGAGTGCTGGGCTGCACAGGCCGAACTTGAGCGTCAGGTATCGGATGCCTTTGCAGCGGAGGGGATCGAGGTTTCGCGCGCCTTTCCTGTCGACAAATCTCAGCAGCATGGCTTCATCTCAAGCCAGCGAAGGGGTATGGATGTTTTTGAAACCATCCATCCGGATGCCCGGCTGATCTTTGTAACTGCGGCATGGCAGTATACGCACCATGTCTTGCCGGGGTTGCGCAGCCATCGGGGACCCATTCTTACCATCGCAAACTGGTCTGGGCAGTGGCCAGGTCTTGTAGGCCTGCTCAATCTGAATGCCTCGCTTGTCAAGGCAGGGGTAAAATTCAGCAGCATCTGGAGCACCGATTTCAAAGACGAGTTCTCGCGCAAAGCCATTCACGAATGGCTCCAAACCGGCAAGGTCACACATGATCTGAGTCATGTACGGGCGCTCGATCCGGCAAAGCTCCCGGCAAAGGAAGCGGAACTCGGGCGCAAACTCGCTCTCCATCTGCGTCGGCACAAAGCGATTCTTGGTGTATTCGATGAAGGCTGCATGGGTATGTTCAATGCGATTATCGAAGACGATCTGCTGAATGCTGTCGGCGTTTTCAAAGAGAGGCTGAGTCAGTCCGCGCTGGTTGCAGCCATGAAGAATATCCCGACCGCTGAGGCAGCCGCTGTCTACGAGTGGATGAAGACGCGTGGCGTCACTTTTGTCACTGGAGGCAACCCGAAGACCGATCTTACCGAGGACCAGATTCTGGATCAGTGCAGAATGTATATTGCTGCGCTGCGCATTGCTCATGATTTTGGCTGCGACGCCATCGGCATCCAATACCAGCAGGGTCTCAAGGATTCGGTTCCCGCTTCCGATCTGGCAGAGGCTTTGTTGAATAATGCCGACCGCCCCGCCGTCTTCAGTGCAGATGGAAAGACAGAGCTATATGCCGGAGGCCCACTGCCCCACTTCAACGAAGTGGACGAGGGCGCGGCTCTGGATGCATTGGTGACCAACCGCTGCTGGACTGCTTTGGGCCTTGACCCATCGACCACTCTGCACGATGTCCGCTGGGGGGAACACTTCACCGGAAATGGAATTGATGATTTTGTCTGGGTACTGCAAATCTCAGGAGCTGCGCCGGCAAATCATTTTGTCGGTGGATACAAAGGCGCCACCAGCGAACGTCAGCCCGCAATGTACTTCCCGCTTGGCGGCGGAACGCTCAAAGGCATCGGCAAGCCGGGAGAAATCATCTGGAGCCGCATCTTTGTTGAAGGGAATGCGCTTCACGCTGATCTGGGACGCGGTTCGGTCGTCACTCTGCCGGAAGCAGAAACCGCGCGCCGCTGGCAGCAGACAACGCCGCAATGGCCCATTGTTCACGCCGTATTCCATGGCGTGAACAGAGATCAGTTCATGGCCCGGCATCGTGCCAACCATGTCAACATCGTTTACGCTCCAGATGCAGCTACTGCGGATAGCGCACTTGCATTGAAGGCCGCCACATTAGCCGAGATGGGTGTTATTGTGCATTTGTGCGGAGATGTGCGCTGGAAGTAAAACAGCTTTGCCCTCCCCCATGCGGAACCAGACGGAGACAAGTATGAGCATCGTTGCAGGCGTAGATTTCGGAACTCTTAGCGTTCGTGTTTCCATCTTTGCGCGATCCTCTGGAAGCGCGCAGCGGCTCGGAAGCGCTGCGGCTGAATATCCCCTGCATCGGCGACGCGACGATCCGAACTTTGCCACCCAGAGCCACGAAGATCATATGGCTGCACTGGAGCGTGCCATGCGCGATGCTCTTGCCGTAAGCGGAGTTCGTGGCGATGCAGTGGATGCGCTTGCAATCGATACGACGGGTTCCAGCGTTGTGATGGTTGGTGAGGGACTCAAGCCGATCAGCGATTACTACCTGTGGTGCGATCACCGATCCTGGCGGGAAGCGGAAGACATCACGCGGACCGCTCACGAGGTGGGGCTGGAAGCCATCGAGTGGTGCGGAGGAACCTATTCTTCGGAGTGGGGATTCTCCAAAGTGTTGCACTGGTTGCGCAATAACCCAGTGCAGCGGCCCCTGTTCGTGACTGCGCTGGAACACTGCGACATGGTTGCCGCCACTCTTTGCGGCATCACTGATTTGGCAGAGCTTCCGCGCAGCATCTGTGCCATGGGCCACAAATGGATGTGGAATCCGAAGTGGGGTGGACTTCCCTCTCAAGAGTTTCTGACACGGGTTGATCCGCTGCTTGCAGATATACGCAGCAAGATATCCGGCAAGTTCAGCACGTCCAACAATCTGGCGGGGAGACTCTCCAGCTACTGGGCTGAGCGTCTGGGCCTTCGCAATGGGATACCAATTCCAGTGGGCGCTCTTGATGCGCATTGGGATGCAATCGGCGCGAATCTCCGTCTTGGCGATTTGGTCAATGTCATTGGAACCTCTACCTGCATCAT
>Ga0326728_10004663_pt1 | contig 40046 bp, 28 predicted proteins | sample MB3enrmetagenome_FD_207602 | JGI IMG/M metagenome (GOLD analysis project Ga0326728, IMG submission 207602) | Lab enriched peat soil microbial communities from McLean, Ithaca, NY, United States - MB31MN | ecosystem: Environmental > Terrestrial > Soil > Wetlands > Peat | place: USA: New York... | reverse complement strand
CAAGCAGCCGACGAATCATCCGTGACCTTGGGACTCCCTCCGGAACATTTAGGGCACTGCGGGTCATGGCGATGCACAAGGTAGAATGCGTCCAGCAACGTGTCCGCTTTTTTGATCCGCAAGGTCCTGAATCGTTTGAGAATCGCTCTTTTCATCATGTACATGGTGATCACCAGCAATACGGTCACGTACAAAGTGAGGGTTCTGTGGTCCAGCGGCTTGAATTGCACCAGCGTCGAGGGATGGAGCGCAAGCTGCGTTACCAGCGAAATGCACACAATCCATACTCCCGTCAACAACGCATAGTAGGTCCCGGCGAAGAACCGCACTTCGGCCTCCACGGACTGGACCTCGGCCACCAACAAATCTCCGGTTTCCCGACGCGCATGATAGAGCACGGTCCTGCAGTAGTTGAAAAACGATCTTCCACCGATCGGGTCCCGCCTCGAGCGATCCCAGTACCGCCAGAATTGCCAGATCGCGTGGGGGGCTCCTTCGATCTGGTTTTGCCTCATGAAATCTCTGTATGGCCAGAAGAATAGATAAGCTTCTCTCGGGCGGTAAAGTTTCAGCCGCCAGAATTGCCAGATTGGGTAGGGGAACGTATCAAATCCCCACGATCCTTCGAGCAAATCCCATGGGGTATCCATGCGCGACGGATCGGGTTGGAGCATCTTCCATGCCTCTTTCGTTCTCTCCTCGCAGTCTTCTCGCGAAAGGCCTTTCCTTCGCATGTATTTCTTCTGGAGCAGCCTGCCGGACTTCTTATCCAGTTTCTCAGCGGAATTGAGGCGCATTAGACTGCCCAACAAGTAGCTCAGCAGAAAGAGGACGATAAGTGTAAGACTTTGGCCATTCGTCATCCAGGAGATGTCGAATGGCGACCAACCAAGAGCGGACGTGGTCGTGAAGAAAACGTAGGATAGAACCAACAACAGTATCGCGCCCGGGAGGACGATACCGAAAAGGTTGCGCATTCCCAGCTTGAAGAGATCCAAAGTCCCTCCTTCTCCCCGCCGAGCCCGTTGTATATCAAACCAATTCGTTGTGCTTCTGGCGCTCTTAATCAGTCAAAGATAAAGATCGCCGAGGCGATCACCGTCGTCCACAACCCGCGTTTATCGCCGACCGCCGATTGCGTCACGTTGGCGGTGCGGACGATTTTATTCGAGATTCGGTAGATCTCTTTTTTCTCGTCCCACGAACGGTCGGAATCGAACTCCACGTTCAGCGTCGTGGCCAGCATTTCGGCGGCGAGTTCCTCGGCGTAATCTCCGGCGGAGTCTTCCGTCTCGCCGAACGAGTGGTGCTCGCTCAAATATCCATAGGTGTTGCGGTCGGCGGGGATGGCGACGCCAATCGACGACGCCAGCAGGCGGTGCGGCTCGTGGGTCGAGTTTTCCGCGACCACCGCGAAGACGACTTCTCCGGGGTGAAGATACTTAAGACCCTGGGTGCGCGGGATCAGCTTGCAGTTGGGCGGAAAGATGGATGAGACACGAACCAGGTTTTGCGCGGCTATGCCGGCGTCGCGCAAAGCGAGTTCGAAAGAGGTGAGGCGCTCGCGATGTTTCCCCACACCTTTGGTGAAGAAGATCTTCTTGGGGACCATGTCCTTGCCCAATTCATTTGCCTCCAGGAATTCCTGAAATATGTGAGAAGAAAAAATCTAACACAGTGATTTGCAAAGCGTGTAAAAAAAAACGGGAAAGGCAAAATTTTTCCCACGGCCGCCCGCTTGGCGGTTACGGCGCCAGCGCCGGTGGTCCTGGGAGGGCAACCGGCGCCAGCGGGGAAAAAGAGAGTTTCCGCGCGCTTCAAGCCGCGTGCACGCGGATCTTGCCTGCCGCCAGCGGTATGAGCGCCGGTTTCACCAGATTGCGGAAATCGGCAAACCTCATGCGCACCAGCTCACGGTGCGAGCCCGCGTTGAAGGCGATCTCCTTGTCCTCGGCCAGAGACTGGTCGGCGAAAACATCCATGCCGTAAAGATTGCCGAACGGCGGCATGGATCCGGTTTCGCAGTCGGGAAAGCGGCCGCGAAATTCCTCCTCCGTGGCCAGTTCCACCGACTCCGCTGCCAGATATTTCTTCAGCCGGTGTAAATCCACGCGGAACGAAGCCGGCACCACCGCCATGGTCAGACGGCCATCGACCATCACCATGACTGTTTTTGCCAGCTCTTTTCCCGGCGTGTGCGTAAGGGCGGCAATCCCCTGGGCCGTGTAGGCCACCGAATGCGAGATTACTAAGTATTGAATGCGGTTACGATCCAGGAACTCTCGAAGCATGGAAAGAGGCACAGACACCTCCCGTCCGGATCGCCAGCGGGAACGCTTCTGCAGGGACGCCTCTGAAGGACTGCGGAAGCCCGCTCAACGGCCGGCGCGAATTCAATTATGCGCTCCTGAGAGGCTATGGGGGTAGTGAAATTTCAAAGCTGGCCGGCAACTCGGCCAATACGGGAACAAAACGCGGGGCGAAGGCTGGGAAGAGCGAGCGAGGAATGTTCACTTTTGGCCACGAAACGCCGCGAAACGCTCGCTGTCGGGGGAGAACAGCGGGCCTTATTTCGTCAGCTTTACGCGGTCGCTTTCCTCACCAAGGTGGGCGCAGCCTCTCTTACCTGCGAGCGCATGACTTTCATTTCCCGCCAGTCGTAGCTGAACTCTTTGCCGCAGTCCAGGCACGCGACGTAGGTGCCCGTGCGTTGGGCCGTCGGAGTGCGGCGCGAACCGGCGCGCACCGTGATCGGAAAACTGTAGCGCGCGTGCCGGCAACCGAACATGGCGTCTATCAATTTCGATAACATCGGGTAACCTCCCACAGAATTAAGAAGCGACAACCCTGGCTCATCCCCTTCGCCTGAATGTTAAGGCGAGCTCTAACTACTTAGATTCAACCTGTGCGAAAAGGGTTCGTGCCTTGATGGCACCTTGGGTGCACCTCATATGCGCTCCGGAATGAAGCACTTGCGACCATATACCGGAACCGGGCTGCGGAAAAAGTTAGGAGCGTCAAGAGGAGCGCGAGAGCCGCGCCCCGAGTTTAGCTGTTCCGAGGGCCGGGCTTCTTCTGCTCCGAGCACTTCGTCATAATGGCCGACTGCAGTCGCGCCCGCAGATCGTCGGGCAATTCGTAGAGTTCCGAGTTGCGGTAGATTTCTATAGTTTTCTTAGTGGTATCGCAGACCACGTAGCAGTTGTGGCACCATGCCAAGTGGCCGTCGAGTTCGGCCTTGGTCCGGTCGTCCAGCGCCCCATCGAGATAGTTGGTCAGTTCGTTGAGAAATTCAGAGCACTTCACTGGTCGCCGTCTCCACTCGCCCGCATCTGGAAGTAGCGGGACAGCCGTTCGCGCAATTGCAGGCGCGCGCGCAATAACCGCGACTTCACCGCCGGGATGCTCAACTCCAACGCTTGGGCCGTCTCCTCAGTCGAGAGGCCTTCCACGTCCCTCAGCACGAATACCGTCCGGAACCCCGGCGGCAACCCCTGAATCGTCCGCGTCAGAATCTCCCGCAACTCCTCGTGGTTGTACATCTGCTCGGGATTGGGGCTCCAATCCGCAACCTCGCGGGGCAGCGAGTCGTCTTCGGTTTTTATTTCCTCGTCCAGAGAAACCGTGCGTTCCGGCTTTCTCCGCCGCAACCTCATCAGGGCTTCGTTGACCGCAATGCGCACCAGCCAGGTATAAAACTTGGACTGTTCCTGGAACTTCGCCAGGTTCCGATACGCCTTGAGGAACGCTTCCTGTACCACATCTTCCGCGTCCTCGCGGTTCTGCGTAATGTGCTGCGCGATGCGGAAAACGTTGCGATCATAGCGCCGCACCAAATCTTCAAACGCTTGATCGTCTCCACGTTTGGCCCGCCGGACCAGCGCCATTTCTTCGCTGGCCGGCTGCTCTACGTTTTGTTGGATGGTACTCATTGGTAACTTGATGCAGATTATTCCCGCGCCGCGTCCGATATGCCGATGCTATTGTACTTGGTGGCTTTGTTTTTCGCCGCATGTTTTGAACGCGCGCGTGCCAGAAGAGTTTCCCCCGCTGGACGGTTGGCCGTTCCAGACACCAGTAGGGCAGGTACCAAGGTTTCCCGAAGAAGCCTGCAAGTGGCCATATAATCAGAGGTTAGAAGGGTTACTCCCTTCGTCCCCCTTAAGATTTTGACCTCGGAGCTGCAATGAAGGAGCGCGATTGGATTGAACCAATTGTGGAACGAGTGGTTGGCCAGGTCCTGGACAGCCATGCGGCCCAACTTCGCACTGAGATCGTTCGCCGGGTGATGGAGGAGATCGCCGCCCATTCCGCGGCCGCCGAACCCAGCTCCCACGATGCCTCTTCCGCGTCCAGCGCGGCGGATCTTGCGCACGCTGTCGCCGAAATCCAGTTGGGTACGTCGCAACGGGAAATTCTCCGCGCCTTGCTCGATACCAGCGCCCGCTATGCCGCTCGCGTCGCCCTCTTTGTCGTCAAGGGCAGCCATGCCACGGGATGGCAAGCGCGCGGCTTCGCCAACAACGACGCGGTCAAAGATTTCACCTTGGATGAAAACGCTCCCGCGGTCGCTCACGCCATCGGCGATCGTGTCGCGACGAACTCGCCGCTTGCCGATCTGGACGCGCGTTTCCTCCACGAACTCGGGACCCCAACCAGCCGTGAGGGCCGGATCTTCCCCTTGATTTTGAAAGACAAAGTTGCCGCGCTCGTCTACGCCGACAGCGGAACTGGCGCCGAGGGCCCGCTCGATCCCGGTTCGCTCGAATTGCTCGTGCTTTCGACCAGCGCGTGGCTTGAAGTCAGCTCGCTCCGCAAGCAGGCCCAGAAGGATTCGTCCGCGACCCACCCTGACAGTCATCCCGCCGAAAGTCATCATTCGGAAGCTCAAGGCGTCCCGGCGATCCACACCGTTACGGCGTTCAACGATCCCTTCGCCTCGCATGTCCCTGGCCACGTCATGGCGGCAGCGGCGTCCACGTCCACGTCGACATTAACGGCCGAAGCTTCTACGCCAGCTCCAAGCGGCGCAGTTGAGGCTGCCGCGATGGCCGCCGGGGGCGCCGCCGCCGAAGCCCACCACGCGGTTGCCGAAGCCGAGCCTGCGCTCGCCGAGCCGCTGCCGCTTGGCCATGCCGAGACTGTCGCCGCACCGGGGACGCTGCCAGCTTCCTCAGCCTCGCCCGAAGATCAGGAGACTCACCGCAAGGCCCAGCGCTTTGCCCGCCTGCTGGTCGATGAGATCAAACTCTATAATCAGGCAAGGGTCGCGGAAGGCCGGAAAAACAAGGATCTCTACGATCGCCTGAAAGACACGATCGAGAAAAGCCGCGCGACGTACCAAAAACGTTACGGGAATACCGTGGCGGTTTCCGGCAACTACTTTCAGCATGAAATAATAAGAAGTCTCGCGGAAGACGATCTCTCCATCATGGGTGCCAACTTTCGGCAGTAAGTAGGATTTGAGTGCGCCGTTTTGCAGTTGTAGTTTTCGCTGGAATTTTCTTTCTGCTCCGGCTCGGTTTTTTACCGCCCGCAGCCGCCCAATCCCAACCGTCCGTAGAGACGGGGCTTGCCCCGTCTCCTGCTGCGAGTGCGCCCGCCAAGAGCGCGTCCGCCCAGAGCACGCCCCCGAAGAGCGCGTCGTCTACTAAGCGCGCGCCCGCGAAACGGCCAGCTTCACAAAAGACCGCCGCTTCCACCAAGACCGGGAAAAAGCGTAAGCCCGTTTCTCCCCGCGTGCGCCGGGTGCGCCGCGCCTTTGTCGCTTCCGCCAGCCTTCGTCCCATGGCGCAGCAGTTGTTGCAGAACCGCACTACCATCGCCTACGCCGGCATCGAATCCTACGCCCGCCGTCACCCCAAAGAAGACGCCGGTGCCCTCGCCTGGCTGGTTATCGGCTACGCCCGCTCGCTCGATCGTGACTATGCCAAGGCGATCGATCCGCTCAACCGTGCCAAGGCCGGAGCCAGCGAACTCGGAGACTACGTTGCCTACTACCTTGGCGACGCCTACCTGAAAACGGCGCACACTGCCGAGGCGCTTTCCACGCTCGCCGATTTCAGCAAAAACTTTCCCGACTCGCTGCTGCTTCGCGATGCTCACCTCGTCTATGCGAACGCGCTGCTGGAGGAAGGCCGCGCCTCCGAAGCCGCCGCCCTGCTTGAAAAAGACCGCGCTCCCGTGCGCAGCGATGTGGAATTTGCCATCGGTCGCGCCTACGATACAGCAGGCGACCATCCGAAGGCCGCGGCCGCTTTCCGCAACCTCTACTTCAACCTTCCCAACAGCATCGAGGCGGATGCGGCGGGGACCGAATTGCGCAAGCTCGCCATCTCCGGCTCCGTCGCCGAGCGCCGCACTCGCGCCGATCTGCTGTTCAAAGCCAAGCACTACAGCGAAGCGGCCAACGGTTACCGCGATCTCATAAATGAAGGCCAAGTCAGTCCCGGGGACCGTCCGGAACTGCAATTGGCGCTGGCGCGAGCGCTCGAAAAAAGTGACCGTAGTCGCGACGCCCGCCAGCTTCTGACTTCCATGGGAGCGCAGACCGGCGACGCCGAAGCCGAACGCCTTTACCTGCTCAGTGAGACCCAACGTTCCACCAGCGATGAAGAGGCCGTGCAACGCACCCTGAACGAGCTGAGGCTATTTGGCCCGGCCAGCCCGTGGCTGGAACAAGCCCTGCTTTCCGCCGGAAACATGTCCCTGCTAAAGCGCGACTATGACCACGCCATCGGCTACTTCCGCGAATTGCAGCAGCGTTTTCCCCAGGGCGGGCGCGCGTCCTATGCGCACTGGAAGGCTGCGTGGCTGAGCTTCCGCCAAGGCCGGACCGATGAAGCCCGGCAAGAATTCGAGCGGCAAATCGAGCTTTATCCCGATTCTGCCGAAGTCCCCGCCGCGCTCTACTGGCGCGCGCGACTCGCCGAAGAAGATGGCAATCCGGCGATGGCGCGGGCGTTTTACCGGAAACTCTCCAGCCGTTTTCGCAACTACTATTACGCCGAGTTCGGACGGCAGCGATTAAAAAGCTTGCCGGGCGCGGGTGACGGCTCGTCGAAAGAAGCATCGTCGCAAGAAGCATCGCCGGCGGAAGCCACGCCGTCCTACACGCTGCTCGACCGCATTCCTCCGCTTCCCACCGCGGAAAAAATCGTCGCCACCGATCCTCCCGACGACAACCTGCGCGTCGAACGAGCGCGCCTGCTCTCGAATGGCGGCCTCGCCGATCTGGCCGTGCGCGAGTTGCAGGCCGCCGCCAGCCAGGCTGACGGAACCTGGGCGCCTCCCGAAATGGCGCGCGTTTATCAGGACATCGGCCGCTTCGATCGCGGCATCGAAATCATGAAGCGCTCTACGCCCAATTATTTCGCCGTCGATATTCCCGACCTGCCCCGTTCCTACTGGGAAGCGCTTTTTCCTCGCGCCTATTGGGCCGATTTGCGCAAGTATTCGGAGATCAACGGCCTCGATCCTTACTTGGTCGCATCGCTCATCCGGCAGGAATCAGAGTTCAACGCGCTCGCTCTCTCCCACGCCAACGCCGTCGGACTGATGCAGCTCTTGCCCAAGACCGGCAAGACAGTAGCCAAACAAGTCAAGCTCAAGGGCTACAGCGCGCCGCAACTCTACACTCCCGCCGTGAACCTCCAACTCGGTACCCGCTACTTCAAAGCCATGGTCGAAAAATACAACGGACAGTACGAGTACGCCCTCGCCGCCTACAACGCCGGCTCCGACCGCGTCGAAGACTGGCTGGGACAAGGCCACTACCGCGATGCCCAGGAGTTCGTCGAGTCCATCCCCTTCACCGAAACCCGCGAATACGTCCAAGCCATCCTGCGCAACGCGAATGTCTACCGCCAGCTTTACGGGACGCCGTAGCTCGTCGCGAATAAAATATTGTCATACTGAGCGAAGTGAAGGACCTGCTGTTTGCCGTCAAATGCTCGGAGATGCCGCTGTGGCCATAGGCGGCTACCGAGATGTGCTTGGCTTGAACGGGCAGGGATCCCGTCCCCACACGACTAAAACCTACGCCGACTGCTGGCCGCCGATTTCGTGAACAGAATTTCAATCGCCAGCAGCCCCGCTCCCACCACAATCGCGCTGTCGGCCACGTTGAAGGCTGGCCATTGGTATCGGCCTATGTAGATGAGCAGAAAATCCACCACCCGGTGGGTGACGATGCGGTCCCACAGATTGCCGGCCGCGCCGCCTAGAATCAACGCCAGCCCGATTCCAGTCGTAGTCAGGCTGTGGCTGTTTTTCCAGAGCAGGGCGGCGACGATCAGCAGCGCTACCACTGAGAACGCTATCAGCAGGCCGACTTTCCATTCGGAAGGAGAATCGGCAAAAATGCCGAACGCTGCGCCCGGGTTTTCGACGTGGATGATGCGAAAGCATCCTGGAATGACCGTGATGCTGTCGTGCAGGGAAAGACGGTGCGCGATCACGCGCTTGGTCACGCGATCGAGGGCGACAACGAACAACGCGATCAGAAAATGATATTTGCGCATGGGTAGAAAAATGACCGGAAAAACTTCTTCTCTATACTTTATCGCGTTTGCGGGAAGGTCGCGGTCACGCCCCTTCGATTTCTTTCAGCACCGCGCTGCAGCGCTCGCAGACTGTGGAATAATTCTTGTCCTCGCCCACGTGGGTAGAAAAATTCCAGCAGCGTTCGCACTTCGCGCCCGGAGCTTTGCCGACCTCGACCGCAACCGGCGCGTCCCCATTCGTCGATCCCTTTTTAATTTCGACGGCGGAGACGATGAAGAAATAGCGCAGATCGTCCTTGAATCGCTCCAGCGCCGAGAACGCCGGATCGGCCGCGGTCAACGTAACCCGCGCCTGCAAGTTGCCTCCGATCAGTTTTTGGTTGCGCGCCTCTTCGAGCGATTTCAGCACCGTTTCGCGCACCGCGCGCACCGTCTTCCAGTCTTCCACTTGCTTCGGATCGGCCGCGATTGCAGCTTCGTTTGTGTCCAGTAAGTCTGCCGCTTCAGGAAAAGTTGTCAGATGCACGCTCTCCAGCCTGCCCTCGACTGCCGGCAAATACTGCCAGACTTCTTCGCAAGTGAAGCTCATGATCGGCGCCAGCAGCCGCACCAACGCCTCTCCAATGCGCCAGATCGCAGTCTGTGCCGCCCGCCGCGCCACCGACTTGCGCGCCGAAGTGTAGAGCCGGTCCTTTAACACGTCGAAATAAAACGCGCTCAGTTCCACGCCGCAGAAATTGTTGATGCGGTGATAGATCTTGTGAAACGCAAACTCTTCATACGAGCGCTGCACGTCCGCCGAAACTTCCACCGCCTGCCGCAACATGTATTGGTCGAGCGGCTGCATCTCGTCGAATGCGACCGCGTCCTTTGCCGGATCGAATCCATCGAGATTGCCGAGAATGAACCGGAACGTATTGCGAATGTCGCGATAGATTCCCGCGACCCGCTGCATGATCTGCGGCGAACACGCCACATCTTCGCGGAAGTCGACCGAAGCGACCCACAGGCGCACGATCTCTCCGCCCAGCGTATCGGCGATCTCCACCGGATCGACCGTGTTGCCGAGCGATTTCGACATGGCGCGGCCTTGCTCGTCCAGCGTCCATCCGCTGGTTGCGACCATGCGATACGGAGCGCTGCCTCGATACCCCATGGCGCAGAGCAGCGAAGAGTGGAACCATCCCCTGTGCTGGTCGCCGCCTTCCAGATAAAGGTCGGCGGGCCAGGGCAGATTCGCCTCGTGTCCAAGGACAGCCGCGTGGCTCGATCCCGACTCGAACCACACGTCGAGAATGTCGGTTTCTTTTTTGAACTTCGTCCCTCCACAGTGTTCGCATTTGCGGCCGGAAGACTGCTCTTCGGAAGAAAGAATCGCGTCGGCTTCCGGCGTATACCACGCGTCGGCTCCGTACTTCGCCACGAACTGCATCACCTTTTTATTGACTTGCGCATCCTTCACCGGCTTGCCGCATTCATCGCAAAGGAACACCGCGATCGGCACTCCCCACACCCGCTGCCGCGAGATACACCAGTCGGGCCGCGTCGCGATCATGTTCGAGATGCGGTCTTCACCCCACGCCGGGTCCCACTTCACTTTGGCGATCTCGTCCAGCGTTCGGCTGCGCAGCGTTTCGTCGTTTTTCTCGCTCTTCGTTGTTCCGGAAATCGCCGCTCCGGACTTCATCGGCGTGTCCATGCCGATGAACCACTGTTCCGTCGCCCGAAAAATCACCGGGTTGTGGCAGCGCCAGCAATGAGGATACGAATGCTCCATCTTCTCCGAGCCGAGCAGCACGCCGCGCGCCTTCAGCAGTTCGACGATGGGAGCGTTGGCGTCGAACACGCGCTTCCCCTCGTATTCCGGCAGGCCGTTGCGCAGGATGCCCGCTTTATCCACATTGCAAGTAGGATCGATTTTGTATTTCTGCCCGGTGACGAAATCCTCGGCGCCGTGCGCGGGCGCTGTGTGCACCACCCCCGTGCCCGTATCCATGGTCACGTAATCCGCCAGTACGCCCAGAACTTTGCGGTCGAGGAAGGGATGCTGGAACTCGGCATATTCCAGTTTGCGGCCGGGAAAACGGGCAAGAATCTGCCCCTGGTCGCTGTCCACCGACTCTTTGATCTTTAATAGCGTTTGTCCGGCCAAGCGGTCCGCAATTATGTAGACCTCATGCGGGTAGCGGCGATCCTCAACTGCTACGTACTCCTCATCCGGATGAAACGCCACCGCCATTGACGCCGGTAGCGTCCACGGAGTCGTGGTCCAGATGATGGTGGAAACTTTCTTGCCCCTCAGCTTCGCATCGAGCGACGCCGGGTCTCCCGCGAACCCATACTTCACCCACACCGTCGGGCTGGTGTGGTTCTCGTATTCGACTTCGGCCTCCGCCAATGCCGTCTCGCAGAACACGCACCAATAGACCGAGCGCAATCCCTTGTAGACGAAGTCGTTCTCCAGAAAACGATAAAGAATGTCGAGCACCGCCGCTTCGTATTGCGGCGTCATGGTGGAGTAGGGCCGGTCAAAGCGTCCAAAGACGCCGATGCGTTTGAACTGCGAGCGTTGCAAAGCGAGAAATTTTTCCGCGTACTTGCGGCATTCCGCGCGCACATCGACGGCAGCCATCTGCAATTTCTTGCCGCCGAGCATCTGGTCGACTTTGATTTCGATGGGCAGCCCGTGACAATCCCAGCCGGGAACATACGGCGAATCGAACCCCGCCATATTTTTCGACTTGACGATGAAGTCCTTTAGGCATTTATTCATCGCCGTCCCCAGGTGTATGGGGCCATTGGCGTACGGCGGGCCATCGTGCAACACATAGCTGGGCGCGCCCCTACGCACTTCGCGGATGCGGTCGTAAATGCGCTGTTCCTCCCAGCGGGCCAGCATTTTCGGCTCGTTCTGGGGCAGGCCCGCCTTCATGGGAAAGCCGGTTTTGGGTAAATTGATGCTGGATTTCAGCTCGATCGGCACAGGCAACGTTCTCCCAACTGATTGAATCTTTTCATTATATAGGCAGCGTGAAAAGACGCGACTACTCGGGCGGCGGGGGACGACGAATTCCCTAAAGTACTATTTCTCGTCGAGAAAAAGCGTGTACAATTTTTAATAGATTGCAGTTCGCGCGCATCTAATGGATTGGGAAGCATTGGCGCGTGGCGGCTCGTCCGTTTTGCAAGCAATCTGTTTTGCCAACTGTGAGCTTGGCTCGCGCATCTAAGTCAGCGGCTCCACGTATCGTGAATTTGGGGCCACTGCTCAGGAAAATATGCCAGAACCTGAAACACCGCAGAATCCGGAAACGCTCGGTCCAGAGCCCGAGTTGCACCTTCTCCTCTGCAACCAAACTCTGGACGAGCCTCTCTGGAAATCCCTGTTCCGCAACCTCGACGAATTCTTTTTCCCCAAAAAACTTCCGCCCCTCGTTCTGACCTCGAAGCCCGTCCCCGTGCGCGACATCTGGGGCTTTTACAACTACAAAGGACGCGGTGCCGCTGGCTCAACTGTCATCCATGTGCTCGCCCTGTCCCTCATCATCGCGGGTACCTACGTGGGACGAAAGATTATCGTCGCCCCGCCGAAGCAAACCGTCGAGTTGATCGCGCCCGGTGACCTTCCCGATCTGCCGTCTTCGAAGACCGCGAGTGGTGGTGGCGGCGGTGGTGGCGATCGCGACAAGCTCAACGCATCGGAAGGCCGTTTGCCCAAGCAGGCGATGCATCAGTTCACTCCGCCACTGGCCGTGGTGCGTAACCAGGATCCGAAGCTGCCCATGGAACCGACCATCGTGGTCCCTCCCGATATTCACTTGCAGCAGCCCAATATGCCCGACTTGGGCGATCCGATGTCGCGTCTGCCGTCCGTGCCTTCGAATGGAACCGGCTATGGCGGCGGCATTGGTACCGGCAGCGGTGGCGGCGTCGGTTCGGGATCGGGCCCCGGATACGGTCCCGGTAGCGGCGGTGGCGTCGGTGGTGGAGCGTTCCGCGTTGGCGGCGGTGTTTCCGCTCCGAAAGCGATTTATTCGCCAGACCCTGAGTACTCAGAGGAAGCCCGTAAAGCCAAGTATCAGGGTACCTGCGTGCTCTGGCTGGTCGTCGATCCAGATGGCAAGCCGCGCGATATCCGGGTGGCTCGCACTTTGGGATTGGGTCTGGATGAAAAGGCCATCGAAGCCGTGAAAACCTGGCGCTTTGAACCGGGCAGGAAAGATGGCAAGCCAGTCGCCACAATGGTTCACGTGGAAGTTACTTTCCACTTGTACTGAGTTCGGCGTCACCGATAAAAGTTAGGAGCCCGGAAGCGGCCGCGCCAGCGGCCGTTTTTTAGCGTGGAGACGACATTTAATTTTCTGTAGAGACGCGGCTTGCCGCGTCTCCCGCAGCGGAAATGCACTGCGCAGCACGGCAACGAAGATTGCGGTGAAAGCTGATATCGCATGTGATTTTGGGTGGCGCAGCGCTTCAACGTGCGGTAACTGCATTTGTTTTGATTGCGGCTTCAGCCGCTGAGGTCGAAATTCAGCCAGCACAAGATTTCTCCCACCGCCTATTCCTTCAAATCCACATGCGCCACATCTTCCACCGAGAGCCCGAGAAACCGCGTTCCCATCATCCTGAATTTCTCCGCCGAGTCCGTAGCAAAGAATCTCATTTGCGGAACTCCTCCGCGCTTCGTCTTCACCTCGCGTCCCAGTTGCCGAGCCACCTCCTGTGCCGTCGATTCCGCCGAATCCACAATCGCCACATGCTCCGGCACCACGCGCCGCAACAGCGGCTGAATCAGTGGATAGTGCGTGCACCCCAGCACCAGCACGTCCGCATCCCGTGCCTCGTCGGCAAATGCCTCCGACAAATAAATCCGCGCCACCTGCTCCGTCACCGGATGTTCCACCCACCCTTCTTCCACCAGCGGCACAAACAACGGACAAGCCTTCTCGCGCACCGCCACCTTGCGCGCCTCGAGCGCCCGTCGATAGGCGTGGCTGCCAATAGTCGCGTCCGTGCCGATGACGACCACTTTCCTCTTGCGCGTCGCCGCCGCCGCCGCTTCCGCTCCCGGCTCGACCACGCCAATCACTTCCACGCCCGCCGCCGCTTTAATTTCGTCGAGCGCCAGCGCGGTCGCCGTGTTGCACGCAATCACCATCAGCTCCGCTCCCCGCTCCTGTAAATAGCGCACCGCTCCGACCGCGTAGTGCGCCACCGTCGCCGCCGATTTCGATCCATAAGGCAGCCGCGCCGTGTCGCCGAAATACAAATAATTAGCTCCGGGAACGCGCTCGACCAGCGCCCGCAATACGGTCAAACCGCCAACGCCGGAATCGAAAACCCCAATCGTCCGGCGCGCTGCCATCGTTTTATCCGTCATACATTCGCATCATACATCGCATGTCGGATCGGAAGTTTCCCTGCGTTCCTCTGTGTCCTCTATGGTTCAAGGTCTTCCCATACGCACTCACGCAAGAAACGTCGGCAAAAAGCGTCTTGCGCCGTGGTATTTTTCGTCGCCAGGCCCAATCGCACTCATTCACCCAGTTGCCTGATCCGCCCGCCACCCGTTATCCTTTTCATCATGCCTAGCACTCTTGTGGAATGCGTTCCCAATTTTTCCGAAGGCCGTGACCCGGCCAAAGTCGATGCCATTGTCGAAGCCATGAAGGTCCCCGGAGTCTATCTTCTCGACCGGGAAATGGATTCCGACCACAACCGTTCGGTCATCACCCTGGTCGGCGAGCGCGACGCCATTCAAGAAGCCGCCATTCGCGGCGTAGGCAAGGCCGCCGAGCTCATCGATCTCACCAAGCACCAGGGCGCGCACCCCCGCATGGGCGCCGCCGATGTCATTCCTTTCATCCCCATCGACGGCGTCACCATCGAAGACTGCATCGCCATGGCCAAGCACGTCGGCGCCGAGATCGCGAAGCGTTTCCAGATCCCCGTCTATCTCTACGAAGCCGCCGCCGCCACGCCCGAGCGCCAGAACCTGGAAAATATTCGTCGCGGCCAGTTCGAAGGCATCCGCGCCGACATCGCCACCAATCCCGCGCGCAAGCCCGATTTCGGCGAGCCCCGCGTCCATCCCACCGCCGGAGCCACCGTCGTTGGCGCCCGCAAGTTTCTCGTCGCCTACAACGTCTTCCTCAATACGCCCGATGTCGAGATCGCCAAGAAAATCGCCAAGTCCGTGCGCTTTTCCGGAGGCGGCCTGCGCTACGTCAAGGGAGCCGGCTTCCTCGTCCGCGGCCTGGCCCAGGTCTCGATGAACCTCACCGACTTCGAGCAAACTCCCATCCACCGCGCCTTCGAATTCGTCAAGCGCGAAGCCCAGCGTTACGGCGTCATCCCCGTTTCCAGCGAGATCGTCGGCCTCATTCCGAAGAAGGCCCTAGAACAAGCTGCGGAATGGTTCCTGCAAGTCGAGAATTTCGACTCCTCGCTCATCCTCGAAAACCGTCTGGCAGCCGTCATGAGCGGCAAGATGGCAGTCGGCGGCCTGCGCGCCGGCGTCGAGCCTTTCATCGAACAACTCGCCGCTCCCACCGCCACTCCCGGAGGAGGCAGCGCCGCCGCCGCCAGCGGAGCCATGGCCGCCGCGCTCGCCAGTATGGTCGCCTCCATGTCGCGCGGCAAGAAAGCGTACGTACAATACGAATCCCCGCTCAGCGAAGCCATCGCCCGCCTCAGTCAGCTTCGCGAGGAACTCAAATCCGCCATCGACGCCGATGCCGAGTCCTACAACATCGTCATGAAGGCCTACAAGTCGGCAAAAGCATCCGAAGGCAATTCCAGCGACGGCGACAACGCCATCGGCAACGCGCTAAAACAAGCCACCAGCGTCCCTCTAGGCGTAGCCGAAAAAGTAGCCGAAGTAGCAAAGATCGCAACCAAACTCGGCCCGATCACAAATCCAAATATGAAGTCCGACCTAACCACGGCCATCGCCCTGGCCAAAGCCGCCCTGGAAGGCGCTCTAGCCAACGTCGAGATCAACCTAGATTCGATCAAGAAAGATTCGCCCAAGGACGAGCCCTTCGTGACCGAAACCCGCAACCGCACCGCCGCGCTGAAAAGTTAGTGTCGTGTCCCGAAGTTTGTAGCATAAATCGGCGCTGTCATCCTGAGCGAAGCGAAGGACCTATGTATTTGACAGCGCGATGCATAGCCGCTTTTGGGTGGCGCAGCGGTTTACCGCTGCGATAATTGGCTTGTTTTCAAAGCGGCTTCAGCCGCTGAGGGACTTGGCAGTTTGCCCTGTAGGATCGGAAATCCGCTTTTAAGACCAGCCCAATCTGAGACCGCCAGGTTTTTCAACATCGCGCGTTAATGTGATGTCTGACTGGAACCAGCAATTGCCGAAGTCTCTGTATGTGATCGGTACCGTGAGAGCCTTTATTCCGCGTTCTCGCATGAAATCAAAAAGTCCACTGCCAAACGTCCCGCCCAATTTTGCCTCGATAAAACACGGATAGAATGCTTCTCCATCGTTCTTAGTTAACCGTTCTGTATGACTATGGTGAAAGTCAAGCCTTGCGCCATCCTCAATAGATACGCTCGATATTCCGAGGTCATAGGCGGGTTCGCCATCATTCACAACGGCCAGTCCTGTATAACCCATGTCATTCTTGAGGATGCCAGGGCCGTACCGCTTAGGTACGATGAGCGGCCTAACTCCTGGTAGGTCGGATTCTTTGGGTTTCGACGGAGGCTGCGAAACGGCGTTCTCGTTCGGCGACTCACGATCTTTGGTAAAATCGCGGTTCAAATCCTCAACTTGGGCCATCAAGTCGTTCGGGAAGAAGTCGGTAATGATGTTAGCGCTTCTCAATCTCCGCTGCCCGCGTCCGGTTATCCTCGGGTCGGGGTCGAGCATGCCTATCACGACACGCTTAATTTTTCGCCCAATGATTCTTTCGACGCATGGGATCTTAGGGTGATTTCGAGTGGTGCAAGGTTCTAACGTCGTATAAACGGTCGCCCCTGCGACGGCAACATCAGACAGTCTTTTTTCCAGTGCAATGTACTCGGCATGATTTCCCTTGGCCTCGCCGCGATGAGCGGTCGCAAGCACCTTGCCATCCTTAACGACAACGGCACCAACCTTCGGACGTGGCTTATCGTCTTCAGGATTGCTCTTCTTTGCTTCCGCGATTGCCATCTCCGCGAAGCGCCGGTCACCATTTATATCTACGTTGATGGGATTTTTCACCGCCGTACCAACGAATGTGCGCAGCCGAGGTACAAGATTTGACAAATCCCTATAGTCGATCACCATATCTCTTGACTCGGCGTAGATCTTGTCGACCAGCCATCGGAAGTTCTCGTCTTTAAGTGAACACTCAATGTGCTCTTTCTTGAATGCGATACAATTCTGTTCCTCTTGGGAAGAGCTCTCATATATCTGCTGAACAATTTGGATATGGGCGTCGACCACGTTGTATGGCAACTCTGCGAGCAATCTGTCGAAATCTCCCAGATACCTGCTGAAGAGGTCAACAAAAAACTTGATGTAATTCAATATCTCATCGGGCCAATCGAGTCGATCTCTATGTGTTTCCGTTTTACTCTGCAGCCGTACAAGTGTGTCTATAGTGGCGGATGTATAGTCTTTCCAGCCGTGTAAGTGTGACAGAATGTCATCCATGGGGACACCGGTATAGTCGGTCATTCCGGCTATCAATGATCGCTTCCTCCCGCTCACTGCTTACCGTCCTCCTACAGTTGGGTCCCCTATCATGCCCGCCTTGACAGCAAGCTGTCATGTTGACACGGCACGATGCCGAATGTTCCCCAGTGGGTAGCCTTCATTATAAGGTCGCTTCTTGCGGCTTGCTCGTCCAACTCCGTCCTGCTGGCCATCGACTTTTTTCACCTCACCCAACCCGCGTACAAATTCATTGACTTCCAACCCGCCGCGCGAGAAAATAGAATTTGCTTGGGGTAGTTTCGAGGTGCGTCCGTGAACCAAGACGGCCCTCGAAGCTGCCCCAAAGCTATTTTCAGCCCGATTTTAGGAGCTAAGTCCTTATTCCGGAATATTTTACCTATAAGTCCTTTAGAACCAAAGATTTTGCGGGAATTTTTCCCTAAATCTATGGTTCCAAAAGACCGGGGGGAGGGGGGAGTAGTCAACACGGGTTAATACCTTTAGAGTAAACAGGCGAGAGACGGCGAGTCGTCCGTTTTCCACGCAAGCTCCTGCGACCCGAGCGTTCTTAGACCAAGCGGAGAGGACGCGCTCTAGTTACGGCCCTGCCGTCCGCATTACGGACTAAAATAGAATCGGCAGCTAGAAGGCCGCCAGACTCGAAGATTGTCAAACTCGAAGATCGCCAACGTGACGTCTTCGGTTTGCATCTAAACGTCGCAGATCAACTCTGCAAACCCATTTTGAGAAATTCGTTTTGAGGAAATCTATGAAGAAATTGTGTTTCGCAGTCCTGCTTCTCTGTGCAACGGCTAGCTTGGCCATGCCCATCGCATCGTCGGCGCGCTCCATGGTGCCTTCCGAATTGCAGCAACTGATCGGCGTCGACTACCGTGCGCTGAAGGATTCGCCCACCGCGCAGGCGCTCAAAGACAAAGTGCTGCCCGACAACCTCAAGCAGCTCGAGACCGCGCTCAAGGGCATCGGCATCGACGCCGAGCGCGATATCGACCAGCTCGATTTCGCCTCTTTCCGCACCGAGAAGAAGGGCATTCAATCCATCGGCGTGGCCCAGGGATCGTTCTCCGCCAAGGCCGTTCTCAAGAAGCTCAAGCTTAAGAAGATCGCGGCCGTCAAGTACGGCACGGCCAGCATTTACCCGATGGATAACGGTCTGGTGATGACCTTCACCGACGACAACACGCTGGTCTTCGGCGCCGACGCGTCGTTGCGCAGCGCGCTCGATACCCGCGACGGCAAGCGCCCATCGCTCGATTCCAATCCCGTGATGGCCGATCAGATGGCCTCCGTCGATGGCTCGCCCCTGTGGAGCATCCTCGACCAGCAAGGCACCCAAGCCATAATGTTCTCGTCGATGGGCGATGCCGCCACCAAGGTTGGCGACTACGAGAGCGTCAAGAAGCGCATTCTGGCTTCCCGCTACACCATGAGCTTCCAGAGCGGAGTGGATTTCGATCTGAGCGTGGTCACGTCCGACTCCATGACGGCAACCACCCTGGCCACGGTCCTCAAAGGCGTCGTGCTTTACAAAAAAATGAGTGCCAGCGCGATTGAAAAGGCCGCTTATGACTCGACCACTGTCGATTCCGACAACTCGCTGGTGCAACTCCACTTCAAGAGCGACGATCAGAAGTTCCAGTCCCTGATGAACTCGCCGCTCTTCGCCGCCATTTCGCACTGACGCCTCGCGCGAATCCGTAGCACAAAAGAAATCGTCCCGGATGTTCTTCCGGGACGTTTTCTTTGCGCTAAGCCTTGCTTGAATTCCCAATCGCCTCTAGTTCCCGGTTTTATCGTCTCCGTACGTCTCCGCACGCAACTCGTTTTCCTCGGCGAGAGACAAAGGCTTGATCGGAGGCGGAGTTAATGATAACGTTTACATCGTGGTTATTTGCGATATTTGTAAGTTTCATGTCGCGGCAGTGCTATCGTTGCAGCAGCCCGGGCAACGCCCGTTCCATGTTCAGCGCCCCCTGATGCGGCGCTGAGGAGAGGTGAGAGCTAGGTGCATCCACATCCACACTGGATCGATTATTCGGTCATCGGCATTTACTTTACGTTTATTCTCGGCATCGGTTTCGTGCTCAAAAAGTACATGAAAACCAGCACCGACTTTTTCCTGTCGGGGCGGTCTATCCCCGCCTGGATCACGGGACTGGCGTTTCTTTCCGCCAACCTCGGAGCCCAGGAAGTCATTGGCATGGGCGCCAGCGGCGCCAAGTACGGGATCATGACCTCGCATTTTTACTGGGTGGGCGCGATTCCCGCGATGATATTCGTCGGCATTTTCATGATGCCGTTTTACTACGGCTCGCGGGCCCGCTCGGTGCCCGAGTATCTGAAGTTGCGTTTCGACGAAAAGACGCGCGGGCTGAATGCGATCTCCTTTGCGACCATGACCGTCTTCTCCTCGGGCGTATCGATGTATGCGATGGGCAAGCTGATGCAACTGCTGCTGGGCTGGAATTTCAACGCGTCCATTCTCCTGGCCGCGCTGATCGTACTTGGCTACACGGCCCTCGGCGGCCTCACTTCGGCGATCTACAACGAGGTGTTGCAATTTTTTCTGATCGTGCTTGGTTTCATCCCGCTCACCTTTCTGGGGTTGCGTGATGTCGGCGGATGGAGCGGTCTGAAGGCCCGCATCGGCAACGACGCCATGGTCCATTCCTGGAAATATCTGGGCCACTCCAACGCGAATCCCATGGGCGTGGAATGGTTCGGCATGTTGATGGGCTTGGGCTTCGTCTTGTCGTTCGGCTACTGGTGCACCGATTTTCTGGTGGTGCAGCGCGCCATGGCCGCCGACTCCATGACCTCCGCGCGGCGCACTCCGCTGATTGCCGCTTTCCCGAAGATGTTGTTCCCGTTCCTGGTGATTCTGCCGGGCATGATTGCCGGCGTGGTTGCCGCCAACAGCATGAGCGGCGGCGCATCGGCTGGAACTCCGGCAAAAGCGGGATCGGCAGTTGTTTCGCAGGCAACGGCGGGCGGCGGAATCAGCCTGGAAGGCGGTAAAGGCATCATTCCAGCAAAACTCGATGGCAGTGGAAAACCGCTCATCAAAGACGGCAAGACCGTGCTGGATTACGATCTGGCGACTCCCATGATGCTGGTCCGCTATTTTCCTTCGGGATTGTTGGGGCTGGGATTGTGCGCCCTGATGGCTTCGTTCATGTCCGGCATGGATGGCAATACGACCGCCTTCAATGCGGTTTGGACCTACGACATTTATCAGGGCTACATCAATAAGAACGCGTCCGACCAGCATTACCTGTGGATGGGAAGGGTGGCCACGGTTTTCGGGCTGTTGGCTGCCGTGGCCGCCGCATACATTGCTCGCGAATTCAATAACATCATGGACGTGCTGCAGCTGGTCTTCGCCTTCGTGAACGCCCCTCTGTTTGCGACCTTCCTGCTCGGCATGTTCTGGAAGCGCGCCACCGGCCATGGCGCGTTTTGCGGACTCATCGGCGGCACCGCCGCGGCAGCCTTGCATCATGGTCTTACCCTTCCCGCAGGCTCGGTCGTCGGTGTTAAGGGTGGGTTCCTTGGCCTGGTGGTGCAACGCTATCCGAGCGAGATGGCGCAAAATTTCTGGACGGCGATCTTTGCCTGGACAACCTGCTTTACCGTGACGATAGTCGTTTCTCTGCTGACCAAGCCGCGTCCGGATGCGGAACTCAAGGGGTTGGTTTACGCGTTGACGGACAAGCCGAAAGATATGGGGCTGTCGTGGTACCAGAAGCCGGTGGTGCTGGCGGTGGTGGTGCTGACGGCGATGGTGGTGCTCAATTGGATTTTCTGGTAACAAGGAATTGGTGAAAGAGGACTAAACATGGGATTCGATATCAGATTGCCCATCGGCATAATGTTCAGTGTGTTCGGCGTGCTGGTGGGTGGATATGGAGCGGCGACGTGGGGCAATGAGATGTACGCGCGTCATTCGCTGGGCATCGATATCAACTTATGGTGGGGTATTGCCATGCTGGTGTTCGGCGCGGGAATGCTTCTGCTGGCGCGCCGCGGACGGGCGGTTGCGCGCGCGGCGAACAAGAATGTCAAGGCAGTCCAATAAGATCGTGGATCGAAAGTGGGTTTGAATTCAGTGCTCATGCATAACATGGATCGAGTGGTCGAAGATAGCGTCGACGCGCTGCGCGAGAAATTCGTTCGGCGTTTTGGAGGCCCTCCCCGCATTTATCAGGCGCCGGGACGAGTCAATTTGATCGGTGAGCACACCGATTACAACGGTGGCTTTGTCATGCCGGCGGCCATCGGTTTCCATACGAGGGTTGCCATCGCGCCGCGCGTGGACCGGATGCTCGCGATCTATTCCGAAAATTATTCCGGGCAGGTCGAGTTCGATCTCGACCGTTTGCCCGCCACGCGCGCCGGCCACTGGAGCGATTACATCGTTGGCGTCGTGAAAATGCTGGCGCAGTCCGGCAAGAAGCTGAGCGGGGCGAACCTATTGGTGGACGGGAACGTGCCGCAGGGTGCGGGGTTGAGCTCGTCCGCTTCGATTGAAGTTGCCGTGGGCTATGCGCTGCTCGATCTGGGCGAACAGGCAATCGGCCGCACCGCTCTTGCCTTGCTTTGCCAGCAGGCGGAAAACGAGTTTGTCGGCGCGCGCTGCGGCATCATGGACCAATTTATTTCCAGCCACGGAGAACGCGGGAAGGCCCTGCTGCTCGATTGCCGCTCTCTCGAATACCGGCTCTTGCCGCTGCCGGACGGCGTGGTGCTCGCTATCTGCAACACCATGGTCAAACACAGCATCGCGCAAGGCGAATACAATCTGCGCCGGGCCGAATGCGAAGAGGGTGTGCGTGGCCTGTCGAAGCGTCTGCCGCATGTGCGCGCCTTGCGCGACGTGACACTCGACGACTTGGAAGCCTACGGGCACGAGCTGCCCGAGATCGTCCTGCGGCGCTGCCGCCATGTGATTGGCGAAAATGCGCGCGCTCTCCAGGCAGCGGAGGCTCTCGAACGCGGCGACTTGCAGGCATTTGGCAAGCTGATGCTGCAATCGCATCGCAGCCTGCGCGGCGACTATGAAGTGAGTTGCGCTGAACTCGATTTAATGGTGGAACTCGGCAGGCAGGCGGAGGGCGTTTACGGGATTCGTATGACAGGAGGCGGGTTTGGCGGTTGCACCATCGCGCTCGTCCAATCCGGTTGCCTGGAAGCGTTTAAGCAGACCATGCAGGAAGGCTTTGAGCGCAAGACCGGTACGAAACCGGAGATATATTTATGCTCCGCTGCCGATGGGGTTGGCCGGTTAGACTGAGAAGCAACCTGAGAAATGGGCATGATCGAATGAGGGTCTTAGTTACAGGCGGGGCGGGTTATATCGGCAGCGTGGTTGCCGGCGATCTGTTGCAGGCGGGACACCAGGTTGTGGTCTTCGATAACCTGAGCCGCGGCCATCGTCAGGCAGTGCCGAAAGATGCCGAACTGATCGTGGGCGAGTTGGCCGACCGCGATCATATCGGCCAAGTCTTCCGCTTGCGCGCCATCGATGCCGTCATGCACTTTGCGGCTTTGATCGAAGCGGGCGAGTCGATGAAGGCCCCCGAGCAATTTTTCCGCAACAACACCGCGAATGCGCTGACGCTGCTCGAAGCGATGCTGGCCGCCCAGGTCAAGCGTTTCGTCTTCTCGTCGACGGCCGCGCTCTTTGGCAATCCCGACCGCACTCCGATTGAGGAGGACGATCCCCTCCATCCGGCGAATGCCTACGGCGAATCGAAGCTGCTGGTCGAGCGGATGCTCGCTTGGTTCCACCAGATCCACGGCCTGCGCTATGCCAGCCTGCGATATTTCAATGCTGCGGGCGCGGCGCGCCCGGATAAAGGCGAAGCGCACCATCCGGAAACGCACCTGATCCCGCGGATTCTCCAAGTCGCGCTCGGCCGCGTGCAACATGTGAATATTTTCGGTAACGACTACCCCACGCCCGACGGCACCTGCGTGCGCGACTACATCCACGTCAGCGATCTGGCGCGTGCGCACCTGCTGGCGCTCGACGCTCTCGAAGGGGCGCTCGAGAATTCCGCTCCGCTGATCTACAACCTGGGCAACGGGCAGGGGTTCAGCGTGCGCGAGGTGGTGGAAGTGGCGCGGCAGGTCACTGGGCATCCGATTCCGGCCATCGAATCGCCGCGCCGCGCGGGCGATCCAGCGGTGTTGATTGCGAGCTCGGAAAAAATCCGGCGCGAGCTGGGCTGGCAGCCGCGCTTCCCGGATTTGAAATCCATTGTGGAAAGCGCGTGGCAGTGGCATCGCGCGCATCCCGAGGGATATGTAGAACCATTGACCTAATGTCTCAATGCCTCAATCATTCAATGCCTCAATGTCCAAACCCATGAACTTCTCTAAGCTGATATCGCAGCCGCATCGCCGCTTGAATCCGCTGACCCGGGAGTGGGTCCTGGTTTCGCCGCATCGCGCCGAGCGGCCCTGGCAAGGGCAAGTCGAAGACGTTCCAGCGGAGGCGCCGGTAACTTACGATCCCAACTGCTACCTTTGTCCCGGCAATGCTCGCGCCGCCGGCGTGAGGAACCCCGCCTACACCGAGACGTTCGTTTTCGACAACGATTTTGCCTCGCTCAAGCCGGATACGCCCGCCAGTGAAATGCAGGAAACTGGACTACTAATTGCCCGCAGCGAAGCGGGGCGCTGCCGCGTGGTCTGCTTCTCGCCACGCCACGATCTCACCATGGCCCGAATGGGCGTGACGGAACTACGCCTCGTGGTCGATGCCTGGACGCGCGAGTTCTCCACACTCGCCAGCGATCCGCGCATCCGCTCGGTGCAGATCTTCGAAAATCGCGGAGCGGCGATGGGATGCAGCAATTCCCATCCTCACGGTCAAATCTGGGCCAACGAAACTCTGCCCAACGAGCTGGTGAAGGAACTGGCCGCGTTTGCGGATTACCGCCAATCGCACAGTACGACGCTGCTGCGCGATTACCTGGAGCTGGAACTCGAGAAACAGGAACGCTTGGTGTGCGCCAACGAACATTTCGCGCTGCTCGTGCCCTTCTGGGCCGTGTGGCCCTTTGAGACCCTGCTCATCAGCCGAAGATGCGTATCCGCCCTCGATCGACTGAACGACGAGGAGCGCGCCGCCCTGGCCGATATACTCCGGCAGGCGGCGATTCGTTACGACAATTTATTTCGCGCGCCGTTTCCCTACACCATGGGTTTTCATCAGCGGCCCACCGATGGCGGTGACCATCCGGAATTTCACTTGCACGCGCACTTTTATCCGCCGCTGCTGCGCTCTGCGACCATCAAGAAATTCATGGTCGGCTACGAAATGCTCGCCATGCCGCAGCGCGACATCACGGCTGAAACCGCGGCGCGGTGTTTGCGCGGCGTGCCCGGCCGCCATTACTTGGACGTCTAGCCACCCCAGCCGCTAGTTGGTCGATCGCAATTCCTGCGCAGCGTTCCAGCGCCGCGAACGCGCGACGGTTGCTGCTGGCGATTTAGTGCTATTTCAGTGTTTCTGTAGCGCGCTTGCGTAGGGGCGGACGCATTCGTCCGCCCAGCGGAGCGAAGCTCCGCAGCTTGTGGCCGCATGATGAGTTCCACATGGTGCGCCTGATGGTGCCCCAGGTTCGCGCCCGTTCTTTGGGCGCTAACCTAGGTGGGTGTAAAGCGTACCAACCTTCCCCCGTACGACTTATCACACGGTCACGGTTCTAGTATCCGTTTTCGTCTTGCACCACGGTAAACATGGTGCGCCCAATGATGTACAAATCGAGCGCAAAACTCCAGTGGTGAATGTAGTGCAGATCGTGTTGGAGCCGGTCGGGGATGGAAGTGTCGCCGCGCAGGCCATGGATCTGGGCCCATCCTGTAATGCCAACTTGGCCGCAATGCCGCATATTGTATTTCTGGATGTTGGCACGGAACTTGGCGGCAAAATAGGGCCGTTCCGGGCGCGGCCCCACCAGACTCATTTCGCCGCGAATCACATTGAAAAGCTGGGGCAGTTCATCGAGACAAAACTTGCGCAGGATCGCGCCCAGGGCGGTGCAGCGGGAATCGTTCTTGGTCGTCCATAGGGTGTCGCTCTCGCCAGTGTTGCTGCACTGCATGGTGCGGAACTTCAGCATGGTGAAGTTCTTGTCATGCCGTCCGACTCGTTCCTGGCGGAATAAGATCGGCCCCGGAGAGCTTAACTTGACGATAAGCGCGATCGCCAGCAGCGCCGGACTCAGCAGTACCACGCCGAGTACGGCAGCCACCAGATCGAACTTCCTTTTCAGTACCGTATAAGCAAAGCTTTCAATCGGAGGAGCGACCAGATTCATCGTCTGTAACCGGCCCGGCTGAAACAATTCCTCGCGCGGCGACAGGCGCGGTCTGAGGTCCAAGACGGCGCGGATGGGCTTGCCGAAATTTTGCAGGCTGTCGATCACCGGCGAAACCTGTAAATAGCGCTTGAAGGGAATGGCACGGCGGCGTGACAGCGCAGGGGAGTTCATCGTGATTTTTCTCCTACAAGGCAAGAAGATTTATTGAGATGCGGACACGTATTTGATTGATCGTCATTTGTGGGCGGTTACTTTAGGAGAAATTTCGGTTGCCTGATTGGAGCAAAGCGCGGCGCTGGGTATTGCTCGCGACCGTGGATCGTTGCCGATTCAGGAAACTACTCGCCGGTAATCTTCACAGCGATTCGCATTCATCTCTGATAAGATTCCACTTCTTCATCATTACTAAGGTATCAAGAGGGAGTTGCCATTCCGATGAGCGACGAAAAAGCCGTTTACAACCGATTCCTCCTGCTGGTTGCGGGACTTGGCGGATTACTCTACGGCGTCGATGTGGGCATTATCGCGGGCGCGCTGCCTTATCTGGAAGCGACCTCCAGGTTGAATGCGGGCCAGCTTTCCATCGTCGTCGCCGCCGTCCTTCTCGGCAGCGTAATCTCAACCCTGTTTGCCGGCGCCCTCGCCGACTGGATGGGCCGCAAGCCTCTCATGATCCTCAGCGGACTGCTGTTCGTCATCAGCATTCCCATCATTGCGCTCTCCCATGGTTATGACTCGTTGGTTCTTGGCCGCCTCTTGCAGGGCATCAGCGCCGGACTGATCGGCGTCGTGGTCCCGCTCTATCTGGCGGAGTGCCTGTCGGCAACCAACCGCGGCAAGGGCACCGGCATCTTCCAATGGCTGCTCACACTCGGGATCGTGACCGCGGCCATCGTCGGCATGTACTTCAGTTTCCGCGTCGCGGAAGTGGCGAAGCTGGGCGATCCCGCTCGCCTCTTCGCTTTCAAAGACACGGCTTGGCGCAGCATCTTCTGGGTTTCGTTGCCCCCCGGCATCTTGTTCGTGATCGGCGGGTTCATGGTGTCGGAGTCGCCGCGCTGGCTGTTTCTGCGCGGCAAACGCGATGCCGCCTACGCCGCGCTTCTCCGCTCCCGCGTCCAGCAGCAGGCCGATGTCGAACTGGCGGAAATGGAACAAGTCGCAGCCGCCGGGAAAGCGAAAACTTCAACCGGCGCGAAAATTCCTGGGTCGAACATACATGGATCGCTCTTGCGCCGCAAATACGTCGTCCCGTTTGTCCTCGCCTGTGTCATCCTCGCGTGCAATCAAGCCACTGGCATCAACTCCATTATTGGATATAACACCAACATTCTTTTGCAGAGCGGCCTTTCCGACGTCCAGGCCCACTGGGGCTACGTTATTTTCACCATCGTCAATTTCCTGCTGACCATTGGCGGCGTGCTGCTGGTGGACCGCAAGGGACGCAAGTTCCTGCTCTCCGTGGGAACGGCTGGAATTATTCTCTCGCTCGTTTGCACTGGCCTGCTCTTCCGCCGCACAGAAAGCCTGCGCGTCGATTCCAGCAGCGCGGTCCAGTCCATGGTTACAGCCGACCAGAAGGTCTCACTCAGCTATAACCAAAAACTCGCCGGGACGCTGCTGGGCCCAGCCGGAGACTCTGCCCAGCGAATCGGTAGCAGCCCTACTTCGTTGGTTGTCATCTATTCCTATGGCGACTTCCGCGCCGCGACCAAGGCCGCGCGTTCCGACGACGTCGCCGCAACTCCCATCGAAATCTCGCGCGATAGCTGCGTGCCCGCCAACAAGGTGGTCGCGTTCTTCTCCAATCCCTTCGGCAATCTCGATGCCGCGCGCCAGGCTCCGCTGCGCATCGACAACGCGCTGATTACTCCCTTGCCCAGCCGCCACAGCGGGATGCTTGTCGCCATCACGCTCTTCGTGTTCATGGCGTTCTACGCCGTAGGCCCGGGAGTCTGCGTCTGGCTGGCGCTTTCGGAGCTGATGCCGACCCGCATCCGCTCCAACGGCATGAGCATCGCTCTGTTGCTCAACCAAGCGGTTTCCACCGGAATCGCCGCCGTCTTCCTGCCGATGGTCGGCAAGCATGGTTACGCGACCATGTTCTTCGGCTTTGCCGCCTGCACCGTAATCTACTTCATCACAGCAGCCGTATTCCTCCCAGAAACGAAAGGCAAAACGCTGGAGGAAATCGAAGCGCACTTTGAGGGAGCGGGAGCAAAGGCGTAAGGACAAGCCCATCGAGTACCGCTCGGCATTTGCCGAACGGACACATCGCTTCTGAATTCGCTTTAGTCGTCGCTCAACACTGTTCCCGCGCCTCAGCGTGTCGCCAGCACATGTTGCAGCCCTTTGACAGCCCTCATGTATTGGGCACGCTCGAAGGCTCCCGGATCGGGGCATTTGAGCTGGCTCATGCTGCCTTGCATCTGGTGGACGGATTCATACTCGTGCTCTTCCATCCACTCGCCAACGCCTTGTTCTATATGACGAAGATGCCCGATGCCATTGCGTAACAGAGCGGAGCACAGCATCGTTACATCGGCGCCCACCATGAGCAGCTTGATTACGTCATCGGGGCCATAGACACCGCTGGTCGCCGCTAAGTTGGCCTTGATGCGTCCATAAAGAATGCCGACCCAAGTCAGCGGCAGCCGCAACGCTTGCGGAGTGCTGAGCAGCACTTTAGGTTTGATTTCCAATTCATCTAAGTCGATGTCGGGCTGGTAGAAGCGATTAAAGAGCACCAGGCCGTCGGTGCCAAGCTTGTCGAATTCTTTTGCCGTATGGGCCAAGTTACTAAAAAATGGACTAAGCTTGGCAGCCACCGGAATGCGCACCGCGCTTTTTACCTCGCGGATAATGTCGGTGTAGATCTTCTCTACTTCGGGCCCGTAGAGTTCCGCAGCCGTTGGAATGAAGTAGAGATTGCATTCGATGGCGTCGGCTCCGGCTTGCTCGATTTGCTTGGCATACTTCGCCCAACCGCCCAGGGTCGCGCCGTTGAGGCTGGCGATGATCGGAATCTTCACCGCGTCTTTGGCCTTGCGAATGTGGTCGAGATAGCCTTCGGGCCCGGTGTGGAATTCGCTGGACTGGGGAAAGTAAGTCAGCGACTCGGCAAAGCTCTCCGTGCCGGCGTTGAGATGGAGCTCGAGATCGAGGGCCTCCTGATGCAGTTGCTCCTCGAACAGGGAATAGAGCACGACAGCCGAAGCGCCGGCATCTTCAAGGCTGCGGATGCCGTCGATTTCCTGCGAGAGCGGCGATGCGGAGATGACCAGAGGCGTGCGCAACTTCATGCCGAGATACTTTGTAGTTAGATCCATAATGTTTCCCCTTCTTATTTGTGAGCCGCTGTTATCGTGTCGTTCTTACTGTAAAAAAGTAAGTCGTTATTTCTCGGTTTCTACCGGCGCCGTCGGGGCCGCAACCTGCTCCGGTTTGCGCTGTGCCAGATACTCGTACCGGCGATAGCGATTCTCGGCGTCTTCCTGCGCTTCCTGCCATAGCAGCTTGGCGTGCTCGGGATTGCTCTTGAGCAGCATCTTGAAGCGCGTCTGCTGCTGGAGATAGTCTTTGACTTTGCGCGTGGGCGTGCGCGAATCGAGGATTAAAGGATTCTCGCCGGTAAGTGTGCGCTCCGGATTGTAGCGATAGAGCAGCCACTGTCCCGATTCCACCAGGACTTTCTGGTCCGACATGGCCGTGGTCATGTCGATGCCGTGCGCGATGCAGTGTGAGTAAGCAATGATGATGCTGGGGCCGTCGTAGGCTTCCGCCTCTAGGAACGCCTTGAGCGTGTGCTCGTCCTTGGCGCCCATGGCGACGCTGGCCACATAGACGTTGCCGTAACTCATGGCCATCATGCCGAGGTCCTTCTTTAGCCCCGGTTTGCCGCCCGCCGCGAACTTGGCGACTGCTCCGCGCGGCGTGGATTTCGACGCTTGCCCTCCCGTGTTCGAATAAACCTCGGTATCGAGCACCAGCAGGTTCACGTTGCGTCCGCTGGCGATCACATGATCGAGGCCGCCGTAGCCGATGTCATACGCCCAGCCGTCGCCGCCGACGATCCACACGCTCTTCTTCACCAGCATGTCGGCCAGCGCCAGCAGTTGCTTCGCGTCCGGGGAATTTACTTTCTGCAATATTTCTTTCAGCAGTCCGACGCGCTGCCGCTGTTCGTAAATATCCGACTCGTCTTTCTGTGGACTCCCCAGCAAGGCGGATACAAGCTCATCTCCGATTGCCCCAGATTGACGGCGCACCAGCTCACGCGCGAATTCAGCTTGCTTGTCGATGGAGAGCCTGAATCCCAAGCCGAACTCGGCATTGTCCTCAAACAGCGAGTTCGACCAAGCCGGCCCGCGCCCGTCGCCATTCTTCGCCCACGGCGTGGTCGGAAGATTGCCGCCGTAGATCGAAGAGCACCCGGTCGCATTGGCGATCACCGAGCGGTCGCCGAAGAGTTGCGAAAGCAGCTTCAGATACGGCGTTTCGCCGCACCCGGAACAAGCTCCCGAAAACTCGAACAAAGGTTCTTGCACCTGTTGTTGGCGAATCGTGCTGGTCTTGATCTTCCGCCGATCGAACTCCGGAATCTTCAGGAAGAATTCCCAATTTTCGCGCTCCGGCTCGCGCAGCGGCGGCTGCGCCACCATGTTGATCGCTTTCAGCCGCGTCTCGCTCTTGTTTTTCACCGGACAAATATCGACGCAGATGCCGCATCCCGTGCAGTCTTCCGGCGCAACCTGGATGCTGTACTTCTGGCCCAGCCAGTCTTTGTCGCGGTCGCGCACTTCCGTCGATTTGAAAGTCGCGGGCGCGCCCTCCAGATGTTTAGAGTCGTAGACCTTGATGCGGAGCACGGCATGGGGGCAGACCATGGCGCACTTGCCGCACTGGATGCAGATCTTCGTGTCCCACGCCGGAATCTCCAGCGCAATATTGCGCTTTTCCCATTTCGCGGTGCCGGTGGGGAAAGTGCCATCGACCGGGAACGCGCTGACGGGAATATCGTCGCCGTGGCCGGCGTAAATCACGCTCAACACCTCGCGCTCGAACTTGGGCGCTTGCGGAGAAAACGCGGGCGGCATTTCGGTCTTGCTCGTGACCTTCTCCGGTACCGCGACTTCAAACATGTGGGCCAGCGTTTCATCCACCGCGTTCAGGTTTTGCTGTACCACCTCGTCGCCTTTCCTGCCGTAGGTGTAGCGGATGGACTCGCGAATGGCTTCAATGGCCTCGTCGCGCGGCAGCACCTTGGAGATTGCGAAGAAACAGGTTTGCAGAATCGTGTTCATGCGCGATCCCATGCCCGTGTCGCGCGCCACCTGATAGGCGTCGATGATGAAGAAACGCGCCTTCTTGGCGATCAGTTGCGTCTGCACTTCGCGCGGCAGTTGGTCCCACACCTCGTCCTTATTGAACGGACTATTGAGCAGGAATACGCCGCCCGGGACCAACGCGCTCAGCATGTCGTAGCGCTCCAGAAAAATCCATTGATGGCAGGCCACGAAGTTGGCCTTCGATACCAGGTAGCTCGAGCGGATCGGTTGCGGCCCGAAACGCAGGTGCGAAACCGTCATCGCGCCCGATTTCTTCGAGTCGTAAACGAAGTAGCCCTGCGCGTAGTTGTCGGTGTTTTCGCCGATGATCTTGATCGAATTTTTGTTCGCGCCGACGGTGCCATCCGCGCCCAGGCCGTAGAACATGGCGCGCACCACGCTGTCGGGCTCGATGGAAAAATCGGAATCGTAATCGAGGCTGGTGTGGCCCACGTCGTCATGAATTCCGATGGTGAAATGGTCCTTCGCTTTCGCCGCCGCCAGGTTGTCGTACACCGCCTTGACCATCGCGGGCGTGAATTCTTTCGATGAGAGACCGTAACGTCCGCCGATGATTTCCGGCGCGGCCTTCAGCTTTCCATGGCCCAGCTTGATTCCTTCGTGAGTCGCGCTGACCACGTCCAGATAAAGCGGCTCTCTTCCGGCGCCAGATTCCTTGGTGCGATCGAGCACGGCAATCTTACGCACGGTCGATGGCAGAGCTTCGAGAAATCGCTTCACCGAAAACGGCCGATACAGTCGGACCTTGAGCAAGCCAACTTTTTCGCCCTGCTGATTGAGATGATCGACGGTTTCGTGCGCCGTCTCCGCGCCCGAGCCCATCATCACAATCACACGCTCGGCATCGGGCGCGCCCACGTAGTCGAACAAGCGATACGAACGCCCGACGACTTGCGAGAACTTGTCCATGACCGCCTGCACCTTGTCCGGACAAGCGTCATAAAAAAGATTGCCGGCTTCCCGCGCCTGAAAAAATACGTCGGGATTCTGTGCCGTGCCGCGCATCACCGGATGGTCGGGCGAAAGCGCGCGCTGCCGGTGCTCGACCACGCGGTCCATATTGATCAGCGCGTGCATGTCGTCTTCGGTCAGCATTTCGATCTTGTTGACTTCATGCGATGTGCGGAAGCCGTCGAAGAAATGCAGGAAGGGAATGCGCGTCTCCAGCGTTGCCGCATGAGCGATGAGCGCCAGGTCCATCGCCTCTTGCACCGAGTTCGACGACAGCATGGCGAACCCCGTGGTCCGGCAGAACATCACGTCCGAGTGGTCGCCGAAAATCGAAAGCGCGTGCGTTGCCACCGTGCGCGCGCTCACATGAAATGCCGTGGGCGTAAGTTCGCCCGCGATCTTGTTCATGTTCGGAATCATCAGCAGCAGGCCTTGCGACGCCGTGAACGTCGTTGCCAGCGCCCCGGTCTGGAGTGCGCCATGGACCGCCCCGGAAGCGCCGCCTTCGCTCTGCATTTCGATGACGTGGGGTACCGTGCCCCAAATGTTGGGCACCTCTTCCGACGCCCACTGGTCCGCCCACTCGCCCATGTTCGACGAGGGTGTGATGGGATAAATGGCGATGACCTCATTGAGGCGGTAGGCAACATTGGCGACGGCTTCGTTGCCGTCCATGGTCTTGAACTTTCGTTTCATGACATCCCCTTCTGAAGTTCTCTGTTTATGGTTCAAACTATAGTTCAATATGATTGCGGTGGACTGTTCCTAGGAACGGTCGTTTACAGCTTGCCGGAACGGGTTGACAATGTCGGGAACACGGCTCACCGAGCCGCGTGATCCAAATCACAAACGGAAAAATTGAGCTGCGGGAACCACAGAAACCTTAAATTGCGGCGGTCCCGCTTGCTGTGATTCTGATCACAGTCGCGCAAATCGTTTCAATTGGCATGCAATCTCCCGTAGAGACGCGGCTTACCGCGTCTCCCGAGCGGTTTCAAGAAACGTGCAGCCCAATGTGCGGCAGAGGGAGTGCAGTACGCGGGAAAACCCTTTACCACTGAGGGCACAGAGGGACATAGCTGAAACCCTGAAGCGGATTCCAATTTGCCGGAGTTCGCTGGTGCAGGGACAGCCGCCCTACGAAGCCGATCAGAGGTCTAAGACCGCCAGCACCGAAGTCATGTCTTCGCTGGTGCGCACGCTAAAGCCGATGCGCTTCATGATCGCCTGCATGGCCAGGTTGTCGGGCATCATTTCCGCGGAGACCCTGGTCAGCTTTTCATCGCGCGAGATCTCGACGACACGGCGGAGCAGTTCATATCCCAATCCCTGATTTTGATATTGATCGGAAATGAGCACCGCAACTTCCGCTTCAGTTTTGCCATGAAGCTTATTCATGCGGCCAACGGCCATGATCGCGCGGTTGCCGGTGGCGGGATCGGTGCGCTCGGCGACCAGCGCCATTTCGCGGTCGTAATCGCCGAAACAGATGCGCAACAGCCGTTCATGGGCGACGCGCCGGCTCAGGCTGAGTGAGGCAAAATAGCGCAAATAGACGCTGCGGTCGGAAAGCGTCTCGTGAAATTTGACCATCAGCGGCTCGTCTTCGGGACGAATCGGGCGGATGGTGACTTGATTTCCATCCTTCATCGTCCAGGAAGAAACATACTGCAAGGGGTAAGGACGGATGGCGGGTTTGGGCAACTGGTCGAGGGTTACGGCAGGCCCGTGCAACACGATTCTGGCATCGAGTGCGAGCATGCGTTCGGGGGACGCCAGCAGGGGATTGATGTCAATTTCCGCAATCCACTTCTGTTCGAGCACCAGCTGGCTGAAGCGAACCAGCAATTGTTCCAGGGCCACGAGGTTGACGGGCTGGCGTCCGCGGACTCCCTTGAGCGCGGTGAAGATGCGCGTCTGCTCCATCATTCTTTGCGCGAGCGTGGTGTTGAGCGGTGGAAGCGCCAGAGCGCGGTCGCGGTACACTTCGACCAACTGGCCGCCGGAACCGAACAGGACGACCGGCCCAAACTGCGGATCGACGCTGCTGCCGAGAATCAGTTCGTAGCCTTCGATCTTCATCATGGGCTGCACGGTCACGCCGGAGAATTGCGCCGCGCCGGCTCTTTCCGCGACCGAGGCCTGAATGGCGCGATACGCCGCGCGCACCGCCGCTTCATCTTGCAAGTTCAGTTGGACTCCGCCCACGTCCGTCTTGTGGGTGATGGTTTCGGAAAAAACTTTCAGCACAACCGGGAAGCCAAGTTCACAGGCAATCGAGACGGCTTCGTCCTCGCTGGCTGCGGCGCGCGTTTCCACTGTCGGGATGCCGTAAAGCGACAGCAAGCGCTTCGATTCCACCTCGGTGAGCAGAGTGCGTCCGCGGGTCCGTGCATTCTGAACGATCTGCTCGACTTCATGGCGCGCGGCGCTCGACAGCTCCGATTGTTCGGTCAGCGTGGGCGTTTCGTAGAGTCCGCGCAGATTGCAGGTGTAGCGCCACATGTAGGTGAAGGCCCGCGCGGCGGTGTCGGGATAAGGGAAGGTGGGAATGCTCGCCGCATTCAGCACGGCCTCGCCGGCGGTAATGCTGTCACCGCCCATCCAACTGGCGAGCACGGGCTTGCCAAATTCACGGGCATAAGGCTTCATGCGTTCGGCAACCTGCAAGGGATCGGCCATGGCTCCCGGGGCCAGGATGGCGAGGAGGCCATCGTTGTTCGGGTCTTTCGCGGCGATTTCGAGGGCGCGAACATAGCGCTCGGAATCGGTATCGGCGAGAACGTCGATGGGATTGCCGTGACTCCAGTGGGTGGGAAGGAACTCATTGAGAAGGCGCAGGCTTTCGGGAGAAAGCTCGGCCAGTTCACCGCCGTTGGCCACCAGCGAATCGGTGGCCAGGACCGCGGGGCCTCCGGCATTGCTCAGGATGGCAAGCCGCGGACCCTTGGGGCGGGGCTGCCGGCCGAGGACTTCCGCCATATAGAAAAGGTCGGCCAGGTTGTGGACGCGCAACACTCCGGAGCGGCGGAAGGCCGCGTCGAGGACTTCATCGCTGCCCGTGAGCGCGCCTGTGTGCGAGGCGGCGGCGCGCGAGGCCGCTTCCGAGCGTCCGGCTTTGATCACAATGATTGGCTTGGTGAGCGCGACTTCGCGGGCGGCGGAGAGGAACGAGCGCGCGTCGCCCACCGATTCCATGTAGATCAGAATGCTCTTGGTGTGCGGGTCGTCGCCGAAGTGGTCGAGCAAATCGCCCCATCCGATATCGAGCATGGAGCCGGTGGAAACAATGGCGCTAAAGCCCACTTGCTCGCGGCCGCTCCAGTCGAGGATCGAGGCCAGAAGCGCGCCACTCTGGCTAAGAAACGCGACGTTGCCCGCCTTGGGCGCATCTTTGACGAAAGTGGCGTTCAAGCCGATCGCCGGATTCATGATGCCCAGGCAATTGGGGCCGAGCAAGCGCATCGAATTGCCGAGCATGGAGCCGCGCCGCAATTGTTCTTGAATTTGCGCTTCGAGCGCGGCGCCTTCCGCGCCGCGTTCGCGGAAGCCGGCGGAAATTACGATTGCCGATTTGACGCCGGCAGCCACGCACTCGCCAACAATCGCGGGGATCGTCGCTGCCGGAGTGGTAATCAGGGCCAGATCGACGGGGCCATCCGCGGATGCGGAGATGTCGCCAATGCTGGCGTAGGATTTGAGCCCCAGCACTTCGGGATACTTGGCGTTGACGGCGTACAGCTTCGCTTGAAACTTGCCCTTCTGGAGGTTTTCGACGATTCTGCGGCCCACGGTGCCGGGACGGTTGGTGGCGCCAATGACGGCAATCGAGCTGGGAGCCATCATGACCTCCAGGCCGTGTTTTTGAGTTGCTGGCGGTTTCTCTCGATGCGGTGGTTGTCCCACCAGATCGGTCTCGGTCAAACCCATAGAAGCTCCTCGTCTCGCGTTCGTGGCGAAACACGCTGCCTAGAGGATAGACGATCGGCGAATGTTTGGGATGCTCTGCGCGTCCTTAAGAGGATTTAGGAAGCGCGACGACCGATGACCGTTGCGGTTGGGCGTTCTAACGCCAAGCCTCTTTGCCGGAAACCGCCGAGGAGTGGCTAGCTTCCGCTCGCGCGTCACCCACCTGCACGTGCGGTTCAAATCGCTGTTCGAGGGAAAGCGCGCGCGATACCAGGCATAGCGCCTTAGCCTTCTGCAACAGCTTGATGGCCCGTGCCTGTTCCGCTTCTTGCGGAATCGTCAGTTTCGCGCGAATCAGCACTTCGCCAAATCTGAAGCCGGCGTCCGCCTTGCCGATTGCGCCTTCCACTTCCACCTGCAGGTCGGTGTAGTTGAACTTCGAGCTTTCCGCCACTGCCCGAAAGGTGGTGGTGAAACAACTGGCGACGGCGCACAGCAGCAAGTCCTCCGGTGTCCACCTGCCCTCCATGCCACCAAACGCGGGCGGCGAAGTGAAGTGGATTGCATTCGGAGCGGATCCGGACTTGGCGATGCCAGTCTGTCCCGAGGCCCACCAGGCAACGACTCGAAACCGGGGTGCTTCTTCCATGGTGTTATCGCCCTCCCTGTGCGGTTTCCATAATCTTCCGGGCCTACCGATTGTTTCTCGCCCTGGGCCTGATCGGCCATGCGTGAAGTCACGGACTCTCGTGACCCGGATCACCGCACAATCGGTGATACAATTTCCCAGAAAGCCTTCCCGAAATGCGCGCTCCCTACGGGCTGAATATCCTCGACAACTGCCTCACCTGCCCCATGCGGGAGGACCACCTATTCTGCGATCTGCCGCCGGCCGCGGTGCAGAGGTTGAACGAGATCCGCTCCACCGCCATCTACCCAAAAGCCGCCATGCTGTTCATCGAGGGGCAGCAGCCTCGCGGGATTTTTATGCTGTGCACGGGGAAGGCGAAGCTTTCGACTTCGTCGTCCGAAGGCAGGACCGTCATCACCAAAATCTCCGAAGCGGGAGACGTTCTCGGCCTCAGCGCCACCATTTCCAACCGCCCTTACGAAGTGACCGCCGAGATGATCGAACCCGGCCAGGCGAATTTCATTACCCGCGATGCCTTGCTCCAGTTCATGCGCGAATATGGAGAAGTGGCCTTGCGCGTGGCCGAGCAATTGAGCCGCAATTACTACACGGCTTACGAAGGGATCCGTACCCTCGGACTCACCAACTCCCCTTCCGAGAGGTTTGCGAAATTGCTCCTGGGATGGTCGAATGCGCCCGGCAATGGGAACCCGCTGCTCGTGAAGCTGACCCTGACGCACGAGGAGATCGCCGAAATCATCGGCACCACGCGTGAAACCGTCAGCCGCCTGTTCTCGCAGTTCAAAAGGAAACAAATCGTGCAATTAAAAGGCGCGACCCTGACCATCCGCAACAAGGCTGCGCTCGAACGCATGGTTAATCCCTGACGTTCTGCCCCGTGTCTGTGGAATTCCAGACTGGTTCACCGCTGAGACACCTCGAAACACTTTGAAACAACGAAAGCGCCGAGAATCCCCAAAAGGTTTTCTCGGCGCTCTCTGCGTCTCGGCGGTGAAAAGCTCTCCCGCCCTGTGCCGTCGCAGTTTACGGCTTGACCGCCGCGGCATGCGGACGGTACAGCCATTTTGTCTTTTCACAATAGTCGTAGAGTTCCTCGCGGAACCTCGGATGCGCGATCTCAATCAGCGCTTGCGCCCGCTCCCGGATGGTCTTGCCATGCAGGTACGCCACGCCATACTCCGTCACCACGTAGCGGATGAGGCCTCGCGAGGTGACCACGCCCGCGCCCGGGCTCAGCATGGGGACAATTCGTGAAATCGTGTCGTTCTTGGCGGTCGAGGAGATGGCGATAATCGGCTTCCCGCCTTTCGAGCGCGACGCTCCGCGAATGAAGTCCACCTGCCCGCCAATGCCGCTGTAGAACTTGTTCCCGATCGAGTCCGAGCAAACCTGGCCGGTCAAGTCGATTTGCAGCGCCGAGTTGATGGCCACCATTTTGTCGTTGCGGGCAATGAAGGCGGGATCGTTGCAATAGGACGTGGGATGGAACTCGAAGAGGGGGTTGTTGTCGAGGAAGTCGAACAGCTTTTTCGTCCCCAACGCGAACCCGAGAATGATCTTGCGCGGCTTGAAGTTCTTGCGCGCGCCCGTGATCACGCCCGACTCAATCAGCGGAATCACGCCATCCGAGACCAATTCGCTGTGTACGCCGAGGTCCTTCCGGTCCATCAGAAACGGCAGTACGGCGTCGGGAATCCCGCCGATGCCGGTTTGCAGCACCGATCCGTCCTCGATCAAGCCGGCGACGTGGCTGGCAATGGCCTTATTCAGTTCGGTGATTGCCGCGGGCTTTGCGGGGCAGAGCGGCCGCGACGATTCCACCGCTACATCGATGTCGTTCACATGGATGAAGCTGTCGCCATAGGTCCGCGGCATCTGGTCGTTGACCTGCGCCACCACATACTTAGCGCACTTGGCTGCGGTGAGGGTCGTGTCCACGCCCACGCCAAAGCTGCAATAACCGTGCGGGTCCGGCGGAGATACTTGGATCAGCGCCACATCCAGCGGCATCGCGCCGCTCTCGAACAGCTCTTCGATCTCGCTCAGGTAGATCGGTGTGTAGTCGGCCCGCCCGTCGTTGATCGCTTCCCGCACGTTGGCGCCGATGAAAACCGCGTTGTGCCGGAAGATCCCTTTCATCTCCGGCGCCACATAGGGGGCGCATCCCATGGTCAGCATGTGGACGATTTCTACATCGCGGACCGAAGACCCGCGCCGTAGCAGGGCCTCGACCAGCGTCTCCGGCTCCGCGCAGCCGGGATGAATGTAGACCCGCATTTCCGACTCGACACAGCGCAGGGCTTCGTCCGCCGAGCGCACTTTGTTTGCGTATTGGTTTTTCCACGACATATAATTGCCCACTCCTTATGCTTTCTTTGCGGCTGCGTTAGTTTCAATTGGAACTTGGTTCGTAACCCATCGTTCGTAACCGGTCGAGGCATGGTAAATTGCCCGATCGAAAAATTGTTCCAGCAACTGCAGCATTTCCAACTCGCCATACACTTCCACCGGGCGTTCCAACACCGCTTCCTTTTTGATGAACTCCCAGAGATTCTCCTTGGTCAAAACGATGACCCAAATCAACTCACTCAACGGCACATGCTGCGACGCCCGCCGCGCTCCAATCTCCAAATAGCGTTGCTCAAGCTGGAATTCATCCTTCCCTATGAGCCACTCTCCCAGATGACGGTAAATCTCGTACACCCGTTCTTTGAGTTCTTCACCCGGAACGTTCTGGTAACTTCTGGTCAACTCGGAATGCTGAACTCGATCGAGAAGGCCAGCCGCCAGCGACTCGGAGTGGGTCTCGATCAGCCGAACGAGACGATACAACATCATCATGACACCCTCCCGTTCACCCATCCTTAGCGTATCCTTCAGTCTCAACCCAGGCAGTGTCTGGAGCCATGACGGGCGGTACAGTCGTATGTGATGAAAATCACAGCATGATGGCCTGTCCCTGCGGTGACGGGGCTTCCGAGACTGTGTGAGAACTACGATTTCAGAGTCGCGGTGAAATGGACCTCACGGTTTTCAGCCGCGAAGCGGCGTAAGAATGCAGCCCACGGCGTAAGCCGTGGGTTCAAGTGAAAAAGAAACAAGCCCCAGCGGGGCGAAAGACGAGTTCTCACACAATCTCTTCCGCCACGTCCCAGGTCGCGTAGGGACGGACGCCCTCGTCCGTCCTGCCGAGCGCAGCTCGGCCTCTACCGCGGGCCGCGCTCTCAGAACCTCGCGCAAATTTTCCGGAGAATGGTTCCCAGTTTCCTTGGAAATGGTGGAGGCGGCGGGAGTCGAACCCGCGTCCGAAAATGTTACTGGTCAAGAGACTACATGCTTATTCACGTTCATGCCCTGGGCATTACCCCAGGACGTTCGCGTCACCGGCTCAGAACGGACAAGAAACCGTTGCCGCTAGCCTGAGATCTTAGCCTCCCGGCCCAGACGTAGCCGGTAAGAGCAGCCCGCTGTGTGACGTTCGCTCGCAGCCCACGGGCAAAGCTGCGGAGAACGGCGGCCTAACGAATTAGGCTGCGTATGCCATCTGTTGATTGGCAATTATCATTTTGCACGCGATTGCGGGTGTGTGCACCCCGGCATGCCTCTTGGCCGCAAGCATCTCCGTCGAATCCGTGACGCCCCCACTGGTGGGATGGCCTTCTAAAGAACTGC
>Ga0326728_10004660_pt1 | contig 40072 bp, 34 predicted proteins | sample MB3enrmetagenome_FD_207602 | JGI IMG/M metagenome (GOLD analysis project Ga0326728, IMG submission 207602) | Lab enriched peat soil microbial communities from McLean, Ithaca, NY, United States - MB31MN | ecosystem: Environmental > Terrestrial > Soil > Wetlands > Peat | place: USA: New York... | reverse complement strand
GCTGCAACCCGGAAGTGCGAATGTTTTAAGTATTAAGTTATAAGTTTTCAGTTTCGGAGAAGAGAGACCCAAGAACCGATCTAAAGATCGGCCACTACAAAAGCGGGCCCAAGAGCACAGTCAGGAGTAAGTGTGCCACAGGAGAAACCCAAGACCCACCCTCACAAAACGAGGGTGGGGCACCCGGTGTTAAAGTTTTAAGTCTTCAGTTGTAAGTTTTAAGTTTCGGAGAAGAGAGACCCAAGAACCGATCTAAAGATCGGCCACTACAAAAGCGGGCCCAAGAGCACAGTCAGGAGTGAGTGTGCCACAGGAGAAACCCAAGACCCACCCTCACAAAACGAGGGTGGGGCACCCGGTGTTAAAGTTCTAAGTCTTCAGTTGTAAGTTTTAAGTTTCGGAGAAGAGAGACCCAAGAACCGATCTAAAGATCGGCCACTACAAAAGCGGGCCCAAGAGCACAGTCAGGAGTGACCGTGCCACAAAGGTGCCCGCCTCCCTCCTCCGGCGGGCAGGCAGAAGGCGGCCGCCACACAGAATTGTCCTTGTGCGGGGCTCCTGGCGAGAAACGCGGGCTAATCGGAGGCAGCGGCGGCGGAGGCCGGGGGCTCTTCGCTCCGGGGGATTTCCACGACACGCGAAACAACGGTGGCGGATTGCACGATCAGCGGGTGCTGCACAACTCGCTCCAGCAAATACTTTCCCGCAGCCAGCCGCGCTGCCGCTTCCTCGGACTCCTGCAATCCCGGCACGCGCACAATCAGCGCATCCACCGATTTCTCCACGCGCAATCCAACAGGCGTCTCGCAGCCACACTTGCGCAGAGCCCGTGCCAGACGCAACACCCCCGCCATCGCGCAAATCGCCTGCTGGTCCTCCTCGCGGAGCCGCGCAAAGGCTTTATGCTGCGTGTCGGGCTGCTCGCCGCGATAGTAGCGCACCACGTTGATCAGCAAGACCCATTCCTCTTCGCTCCAGCCCGCCGGCACCGGCAGATGGCGCAGAAAATCGCGCGCGGCCTTTTGCGGTGCGTCGGAGTCCAGGCCTGCGCCAATACCTTGCAGGCGAGCCGCCGCGCGCAGCACTTTGCGGAGAGAGGCTGCGGCGAAAATGGGCGCGGCTTGGGCGCGTTTCAAACCGTCATAGAGCCGCATCGCCAGGCGCGAAATCTGCCCCGTCCGCCGCAAATTGGGGTCCAGCGCCCGCGCCGTGGCACGCAGCCGGGCCAGCGCCGCGGCCTCCAGCGTTTCGCCGTGCGGCAGGCCCATGCGCCATTCGTTCCACAGGCTGGTTTTCCCCAAGGTCAGTTGGCGGTAGGTTTCGATGCGCGCGTGGCGTTCGCTGGCAATGCGTTCGGCCCAGCGCGTGCGCGTCTCCTCCGATTCTTCCGCGGCAGTATGGGTAATCGTTTCCGCCAGCACGTCCAAGTCGTGTACTTCTCCCAGCAAATCTTGGACGCGTTTCAGTTGCTCGCCCCACAGCTCGTATTTTTCCGGCAGCAGGCTTTCGACCGTGTAACGGAAGCGCTTCACGCCGATGCGCAGTTCGTGCCACGGCCGCGGCTTCTCCGCTCGTAGCGCGCGGGTGTGCAGCTCCTTGGCCGCATCCAGCCGCTCCAGCGCCAGGCATTGCGCCGCCAGGCCGTCCGGCGGAACGACCCGCGCGCGGCGTTGCAACCCGCTCTCCAGCTTCTTCCACGCCTTCTGGTCGAATTTCCCGGCCACCCAAATAGCCGATTCGCGCAACTCAGTTTCCTGCTTCTCAAAAAGCGCCAGCAGTTGCAAGCGCACCGGATCGCTTTCCGCGCCCAGCTTCTTCGTCCAGTCTTCCCGGACCTGGACGTCTCGCAATTCGCCCAATTGGCGGAAGAGTTTTCGCCCCAGCTTGTTCATTTCGCGCCACGAACGGTCGGGGTCCACCTCTTCCATGACCGCCGCCACCGAGCGGCACCGCCGCAGCGCCACACGCAGGTCATGCACCGCGTCCGGATCAGGGGATGTGCGCACCTTTTCCAGTTCCTTCAGGGCGCGTTCCATCCAATACTTCAAGCCCCGGTGCTCGGGATGCGAGCCCGCTAGCGTGCTGCCGGTTCCCATACTTTTCCAGGCTGGCCCAAACCGCGGTGGCCCGCGGCCCCTGGGGCCAGGTCCTATAGACTAGCCCTCTGGCGCAGCCGCGTCCAGTGGAGGGTGCTGGGCCACAACTCCGGCAACATGCGGGCCAGGACGAAGAACATCGCGATGCACGCGGCGGCCGAAATCAGGAAAACGCGCCCTGGATCAGGATGCCCCAGGCGCAACATCGCGTACTGCGCCAACGGCTGCAGCGCGATGCCCCCGAAGGAGAGCAGGTTGGCTGCGCCGATGACGCGCCCCTTCACTTCCGGCCGCGGGCGATTTTGAATCAGCGCGTTCACCGGCACCACAAAGAATCCCGCGCACACACCCAGCGCAGCCAGCAGTCCCATCATCATTTGATACGTCAATCCGGGAGTAGAAAGCGCTGCCGTCATCAATATGATTCCCGTCAGGCCCGGCAGGATCATGCCCATCTCGATTTTGCGTCCCGAAGCGTAGCCCGCCAGGAAGCTGCCCACGCCGATGCCCAGGCTCAAGGCCGCCAGCAGGTAGCTGCTGTGCGCTTCGTCCACATGCAAGATGTCCGTGGCATAGAGCACGATGTTCAGCAGCAGCAGCGCGCCCAGAAACCAAAAGAAGGTGTTGGCAATTACTGCGGCCCATAACACCGCGTCTTTGCGCATGCGCGCGATTTCGTCGAATAACTCTTTCGCCCAATTCCAACGGAAGGAGCGTTGCGGGTCCGCGGCACGCAGGCGCGTGATGCCCAGGCTGGTGAGCAGCCCCACAAGCGACAGTCCCATCAGGAAGAACCCTGACCACTCCTGCCGGCCGCGAAAATTGTGCGCCAGGAAGCCGCCGGCCAGCGTCCCGGCAATCGCCGCCAGCAGCGTGGTGAGTTCGATGACGCCGTTGCCCCAGCTCAGCTTGCTGGTGGGAAGCAATTCCGGGAGGAGGCCGTATTTCGAGGGGCCGAAGATGGAGCCTTGCAGGCAAACGAAAAACAGCGCCACGGCGGCGAGCCCGAGGCGGTTCTGCCAGAGCGCATAGGTTGCGGCGCCCATGGTGAGCAACTCCAGGAGTTTCGTCCAGATGGTGACGCGGCGCTTGCTGAAGCGGTCCGCGAAATAGCCGCCGGGGATGGAAAAGACGAGGAAGGGAACCGCGAACAGCAGCGGCACCACGAGTACAAAGAGGAAATCGCGCTGCTCGCGGGAGATGCTGGAGTCCAATACCAGAAAACTCACCAGCCACTTCAGGGCGTTGTCGCTGAAGGCCCCTTGGAATTGCGTGGCCATCAGAGCCCAAAAACCGAGCAAACCCGCGCGCGGGTCTTCCACCGCCACCGGTCTTTCCGTCGTGATCGCTGCAGCATCCATGAATTTTCGCAGTCTATCCTGTCAGGCACGAAGCGGCAAGGCTCCGGCTTCCTTTGGAGTGCGGCTTGCCCTGAGTTCGTTCGAAGGGCTGCTTGCCGCCGTTTTTCCCCTAAGCCAAAGTTGTCATCCCGACCGAAGCGGCCGGACTGTTTCTTCCGCGCCGTTTTTGGCGCGTCGGGCCGCGCAGCGGAGGGATCGCGGCACCACTTGCACGTGCGCATCTCCGCCGCGCCCACCCCGCTCCTTTACCCCACACCCGGCTCATGCTATTTTCAGTACAGTTCTCCCGGAGTGGCGGAACTGGCAGACGCAGCAGACTCAAAATCTGCCGGGGATCACTCCCCGTGTGGGTTCGACTCCCTCCTCCGGGACCACTCTTTGCCGCCATTTTGTTCGGATATTTGAATGAGGAGATCGCCGTATCTCCGCCGATGATCCACAGATCGAATCTCCCGGGCGCTAGGAACGCAAGAAACCCAACACCGAACCTCTAGAGAAGGGACATCGTTGCCACCTGCCGGTCAAGTGGACTATTTCTTCTTGGACAATTGTCTGTCTATGACCGAAGCAAGTTGTTCGGCGAGCCGGCCTGTTTTGGCGACCGCCTGCAACTGCGCGTAGACATCCTCGGCGTCACCCTGTTTGCGCGGTCCCACCGCACAAACAACTACGGTGGGAGGGTCCGGGTAGATTCTGTAAATCACACGATGATTTGCGAACTCATGCTTCCAGTAGCCCGCGAGCGGACCGCGGAGCGGTAATCCATAGCCTTCGGGGTTTGCAGCGAGTTTCTTCTCCAAGACTTTTCGGAGCAGCTTTCTTACGCTTCCGTCGAGCCCATTGATTTCCTTGCCGGCGTCAACTGTGTACCTGAGATCAAACGAAGGCGCCGCTTGCGGCGGATCGCCCGGCGTGGCGGGCGGGGCGGACGGAGTCTGTTTTCGCCCTTTGCTCATTCGCCGAACACGTCAGAGGTCGTGAGCAAACGACGCGCAACAAAATCTCTATCGATGGTTTTGGAGAGGCCCAGAAGCCGATTCGTGAGGTCACGATCGAAAAGAATCTCCAGAGTTGCGAGGATCGATTCCCGTTCCGCAAGGAGGTTGTCCAAGAAGTTCTTGTCAACGAGATATTTGGCGGCTTGACGGCGATTCTCGATCAGAACAACGCGGTTATCCTTGGCGGCCTCAAGGTAGTCTTTCAAACTGTCCCGCAGATCGGAAGCGGTCACCCTTTTGACGTTCACACTGGTTGTAGCCATGTTCCTGGCCTCGTTCCCAACGTACAATTCATCGAACTAATTGTACATTTAGAACGCCGTACTGTCAAATACAACAGCCAGCATGTTTTCGCCGCATTTCCCGCGATCGGACGCTCCTCACGGGCTCCGGATGCCCGGCCCGCAGGCGGTAATCCCGCAAGTTGGAATCAGACATGTTGCGGTCGTAACAGTTCTCATCCGAGAGCTGCGGCAGCCAGCGAGGCTGTGCCGGCCGTAGAGCTTTCCCAGACTCGATCAGTTGCGGCGGATGGTCAGATTTTCCTCCGGGACCATCCTTTGCCCGCGCCCAACTTGGTACTCTTGACGCCTGCACCCCCGCCCGCCATAACTAAACGAGCGTGATGGAGATTATGTCTTCTCTCTCTTCCAATCTCGCGCCGATGAGCAATCGCCGCCGCAGCCAGCGCGTGCTGCTGCGCATGTCCGTCCAGGTGATTGGGCGCGGGCCGGACAAGAAGCCCGTCTCCGAATTAACGCAAACCGCCGTGGTGAACGCGCACGGGGCCTTGATCTACCTGTCCCTGAAAGTGACGGTCGGGCAGGTGATCATCCTGAAAAACCCGGAGACCAACGAAGAGCAACTTTGCCGTGTCGCACGCGCGGATCCCGCGCCCGATGGAAGAAGCGAGGTGGGCATCGAATTCGTCAAGCCTGCGCCAAACTTCTGGCGCGTGGCCTTCCCGCCCTCGGACTGGAAGCCGCACGCTCCCGAAATCACCGGCGACACCTTCTAGTGTTGTGTCCCGAAAATACCGTGCAAAAGTTCAGAGTCTTCAGGGGCTAAAGCCCAATTCACTCTACGGGCTTTACGCCGGGGCTGAAGCCCCGGCCTCCTAAAGAGAAATGCAAGGAACTTCCGGGACGGGACACTAGGAGCCGTGATTCCCGGCTGGTTTGTTGCCGGTTTCTGCGTTGCTACAGAATTTAGTGGAACTCAATATTGAATCGGTTTAATATGATGCCTGCGGTTTCTCCTGAGGTGCATACATGGCTTCCTTTCGCTACTTGATCTCCCGTGCTCTTGCGGCATTTTTGGTGTTGTCCTTGTCGGCGTTTTCCCCTGCCCTTTCGGCCAAGGAAAGCTCATCCGATTTCCCGAAATTCGATCTCCACGGCATGTGGCAAATGCAGTCGTCCTGCGTGGATCATTCCTCCGGCGAAGCGATTTCCACTCCGGGATTCGCGGCCAAGGGATGGCACTCCGCCGAGGTACCCGGCACGGTTGTTGGCGCACTCGTGGCCGACAAAACGCTGCCCGATCCAGACTACGCCATGAACCTGAAAACATTTCCCGGCGTCGTGCTGGGTGGAAAGCAGCCGTTCTCCAATCGCGATATGCCTGCGGATAGTCCGTTCCGTTGCTCGCACTGGTTCCGGATGGAGTTCACCGCGCGGCGCGAATACGTCAACAAACAGGCCTGGCTGCATTTCCTGGGCATCAACTACCGCGCCAACATCTGGGTGAATGGTCAGAAGATCGCCGACCGCACCGATGTCGCCGGGGCGTACCGCGCCTACGAATTCAACATCAAGAATCTGCTGCGCGCCCAGGAGAACGCCATTGCGGTGGAAGTGTTTGCCCCGGAGAAGAACGATCTCGGCCTCACCTGGGTGGATTGGTGTCCCACGCCTCCCGATAAGGACATGGGCATCTGGCGCGAGGTGTATCTGACCGGCAGCGGGGATATTTCTCTGCGGCATCCGTTCGTTCAGGCCAAGCTTGCTCCGGACTACAAGACCGCCGCGCTGATGCTGAGTGCTGAGCTGCGCAACGCCTCCGATCATCCCGTGACCGCGCTCGTACACGCCGAAGTGGCGGGAGAAAAACTGCAGCAATCCGTGGAATTGGTGGCGAACGAAACGAAGATTGTGCGATTCTCGCCGGAACAGTTTGCCCAGCTCAAGCTGGCCCACCCGCGCCTCTGGTGGCCTTACCAGATGGGCGAGCCATACCTCTACACGGCGAAATTCCGCGTGGAAACCGACGAGGAGCTTTCCGACAGCGCCAGCCTCGATTTCGGAATCCGCGAAGTCACTTCGGAGCTTACCGACAAGGGCCACCGCTTGTTCAAAGTAAACGGCAAACGCGTGCTGATCCGCGGCGCGGCGTGGGCGCCCGACATGCTCCTCCGCTGGTCGTCCAAGAAAGTGGATGCCGACCTCGAGTACACCAAGCACATGGGTCTGAACGCCATTCGCCTGGAAGGGAAGATTGACCGCCAGGAATTTTTCGACAAAACGGATCGCCTGGGAATTCTGGTGATGCCCGGCTGGATCTGCTGTGACGTATGGGAGAAGTGGAATTTGTGGACGGCCGAAATGAAGAAAATCGCCGCCGCTTCGCTTGTCGATCAGATCAAAAGCCTGCGCGCGCATCCCAGCGTTTTTGTTTGGTTCTATGGCAGCGACAATCCTCCGCCGCCGGAAATCGAAAATATGTACCTCGGCATCCTCAAGGAACTTGAGTGGCCCAATCCCTCGGTCTCCTCAGCCTCCGCGACCCCGACCAAGCTCACTGGAAACTCCGGTGTGAAGATGACCGGGCCTTACGAGTACGAACCGCCGATGTACTGGCTGGTGGATAAGGAAGCTGGGGGCGCGTACGGCTATAACACGGAGACGAGCCCCGGCCCCGCAATTCCCACAAAGGAGAGCCTGGCGAAATTCATTCCCAAGGATCACCTATGGCCCATCGACGAGTATTGGAATTTCCATGCGGGCCGCGAACGTTTTGAGACCGTAAATGTTTTCACCGAAGCGCTCAATAAGCGCTACGGCACGGCCACCTCGCTGGACGATTACGAGCGCAAAGCCCAGGCCCAGGCCTACGACAATGAACGCTCCATGTTCGAAGCCTATGGCCGGAACAAATACGTTTCCACCGGCGTGATCCAGTGGATGCTCAACAATACCTGGCCTTCGCTGATCTGGCACCTCTACGACTACTACCTCGTGCCCGGCGGCGGCTATTTCGGCACCAAGAAGGCGCTGGAGATCGTGCACGTGCAGTACAGCTACGACGACAACTCCATTGCGGTCGTGAACGGCACATACGAAGCGCTGAAGCGGCTGAAGGTCGCCGCGAAGCTCTACAATATTGACGCGAAAGAAGTGGCGGCGAAGGAAGCCACGCTGGATGTGCCTGCGGATGCCAGCGTCAAGGCACTGGACTTGCCGAAACCCGAAAGCCTCTCGACAACCTATTTTCTGAAGCTGCAGTTGCACGATGCTGCCGGAAAATTGCTGAGCGACAATTTCTACTGGCTCTCCACCAAACCGGACACCATGAATTGGGCTGCGCGCAAGGGCACGGCCTACACGCCGCAAAAGGATTTCGGCGATCTGACGGGGCTCAACGCACTGCCGCAGGTCAAGCTCGAACTCAAAGCCGATCACCACAGCGAAGCGGGGAAGGGAACAATCCGCTTGAAGGTGAAAAATCCAAGTGCGGGCGTGGCGTTTCAGGTCCACGCCCGGCTCACGATGGGCAAGGACGGCGATGATCTTGTGCCGGTGTTCTGGGACGACAACTACTTCTCGCTGCTGCCCGGCGAGGAAAAGAGCGTCAGCGCGACGTTTGACGCGAGCGACCTCAACGGGAAAGAGCCTGCTCTGGAGGTTGAAGGCTACAATGTGGCTCTAGAGCCGGTGAAGATTTCGCAATAGGTTGAGGCGCGATTGGCTGCGTGAAGCGATGGCGGCGGCTAGTGCTGTTCCAACTGTTTCTGCCAAATGACGGTCCAAGCATCCGACGCGAACACAAAGAGAGAATTCTCGAAGGGATTTGCTGGAACAAGTTGGAACGGCACGAGCAGCGGAATTTTTGGCGCGCGGGCGGCCCGAGGTGCGGCAGGAACTACCTTGTTTTGTGAGCCATAGCGGCGCATATGCCGGGCGGGTTACCTTTACGAAACCTTCCCCGCGCTTTTCTCCCTTGCCAACCCTGCTGTTAGTGACTAAGATACGGGTGCGATGGGGTGAAACCGTGCCAAAAGAGAAACCACAGGTCAATATTGGTGAAGTGATAAAAACCTACCGGAGCCAGCGGGGCTTGTCGCAGGGGGACATCGAGCGGCGGACCGGCTTGCTGCGCTGCTATCTCTCCCGCGTCGAGAATGGCCACACCGTGCCCTCTCTGGAGACCCTAGCAAAAATCGCGGAAGCCATGGAGATTTCGCTGGCCGACTTTTTCCCGGGCACGGAAACGCCGCGGGATAAAGAAACCCAGAAGATGCTGGGCGAGCTTTCGCAGGACGAAATCCGCTTCCTGGCGGAGATCAAGAAATACAGCACCACGCTTTCCGAGGGCGACAAGCGCCTGGTGCTGGCCATGATCCGCAAGATGGCCACGCTCCTGCCGGTGCAGGCGGGGCAGCAGGCGAGGAAGCCGGTGCTGCGCAGACCGACCTTGTAAGCGAGCGGTAGTTCCGGGATTAAGAAGTTTGCGGCGCACCTCGATTGGTTCGAGGTGCGCTTTTGTTTTTGCCGCAGTGTCAGGAATTGCGGTTGCGCAGCGCCTGCAACGCTTCGGGCAGGGAAGAGGAAGAGTTGCCGGTGCCGGCGGCGGCGTCCGAGGCAGAGGACTCGATTTTGTCGCCCTCACCCGGCGACAGGAACAGATTCGTCTCGACGGCATGCTGACGGGTATACAGCTCGAAGTAGCGGCCCCGCGCGGCGTATAGAGATTGGTGCGTGCCGCGTTCCAGGATGCGGCCATCCTGCACGACGAGGATTTGCTCGGCGCGGCGAATGGTCGAGAGGCGGTGCGCGATGACGAAGGTGGTGCGGCCGCGCATCAGGTAGCGCAAACCTTCCTGAATAAGCGCCTCCGATTCGGAATCGAGGCTGGAGGTGGCTTCGTCGAGAATCAGAATACGCGGATCGGCGAGGATGGCGCGGGCAATGGAGACGCGCTGCTTCTGGCCGCCGGAAAGCCTCACGCCGCGTTCGCCGACGACTGTGTCGTATTTTTTCTCGAAGGTTTCCGCGAATTCATCCACACGCGCGATGCGGCAGGCGGCGAGGATCTCTTCCTCGGTGGCGTTGGGCCGGGCGTACGCGACGTTCTCGCGAATGGAGCCGTCGAAGAGAAAGGTTTCTTGCAGCACCACGCCCAATTGCGTGCGATAGGAGCTGAGGCGAACGGTGGAAAGATCGATGCCATCCACCAGGATGCGGCCCCCGGCGGGCGTGTAAAACGCGGAAATCAGTCCGATGATGGTGGACTTGCCGGAGCCGGAGGGTCCCACAAGCGCGGTAACCGTGCCGGGTTCCGCGACAAAGGAAATGCCGTGCAGCACCTCCTTGCCGGGCTCGTAGGAGAAACGCACATCGTCGAATTCCACGCGGCCTTCGATGCGCTCCAGGGTCACGCGGCGCCGGGGGTCCTGGTCTTCCTTCGCTTCGTTCAGGATTTCGCGGGTGCGCTCGAGGCCGGTAATGGCTTCGGTGATCTGCGTGCCGATGGCCACAATCTGGAAAACCGGGGCGACCAGAAGGACCAGAAACGCGGTGTAGGAAACCAATTGGCCGGTGGTCATCGTGCCGGCCAGGATGTGGCGCGCACCAATGTACATGATCAGCGCGCTGACCAGGCCCATGAGCGTCGCACCCGACAGGCTCATCACGGAGGTGGCGGTGAGAGTCTTCAACACATTGTCCAGCAACCGCTGCACGCCGGTAGCGAAGACCTGTTCCTCGCGATCTTCGGCGTGATAGCCCTTCACCACGCGCACGCCGCCCAGCGATTCGGTGAGGCGGCCGGTGACCTCCGCGGTAATTTTGGGGCGCGCGCGGAAAATCGGGCGAATGGTGGAAAACGCCTTGTTCAGGAACAGCCCGAAAACCAGCAGAATCGCAAAGGCCAGCAGCGTCATGGAAGCATTGACGAAGAGAAGATAGACGAGCGCAACGACCGCCGTCATCAGCCCGCCCACGAATTCCACCAGCCCCGTGCCAATCAGGTTTCGGACGCCTTCCACGTCGCTCATGATGCGCGAGACGAGCACGCCCGTCTTGTTGGCGTCGTAGAAACTCACCGGGAGCCGCCCGATATGCGCCTGGACCTGTTTGCGCAGATCGGTGATCATGCGCTGCGCGGATTTGGAAAGGAGCTGCGTCAAAGTGAAGGAGGTCAGACCTTTCACGAGAGTCGCCGCGATCACGGCGAGGACGATGGGGAGAAGGAGCTGCATCTGGCGCTTGGTGATGACATTGTCAAAGAGGTATTTGCTGGACAACGGGAGCACGAAGCCCGACAGCGTATTGATGGCCGTGAGGACGAGGCCCAGAAGCAGGATGCCGCGCCGCGGATGAATCAGCGCCCAGATTTCGGGCAAGGATTGCCAGTTGATCCGTTTCTTAGCCTTTTTGGCGGCGGCTTCGGCGGTGGTGGGGAGAGCGGTTGCGGTTGTGGCCATGTGAGTTTTGTCAGTTCAGCAGAATACCTCTTCGATGCGCTGGCGCAGTTTTAAGTTATCAGTTTCCAGTTCTAAGTGTAAGAAAAGGCGAAGGGGCGGGGCCAAGCTGCAGGTTGAAAATTGAAAATCGAAAGTTGAAAGTTCAAAGAGAAAGGCTCGTGTAGAAGCCGCGTTGTGTGTTAAAAACCCTCGGTCTCCGGCTTTTTCCTTCTCTGCGAACTCTGTGTTCCGCCCTCTGTGGCCGGCGCCTGCCCCGACCTGGTCGGGGTGTTAAAAATCCCTGGTCTTTGTCTTTTTTCTTCTCTGTGGACTCTGTGTTCCGTCCTCTGTGATCTCTGTGGTAAAAGCCTCGGTTTTCGTTTTTCCTTTTCTCCTTCTCCGAAACTGAAAACTTACCACTGTCGACTAACCACCATTTTCCATTTTCTATCTTCTAATTTCTAACTTCTGCCTTCTAACTTCTGTCCCACGCATGCATCCGCGGCAGCCACCGGCGGACGTTCCTGCAGTATTCTTCATACTCCGCGCCGAACTTCTTGCGCAGCGTCGGCTCCTCGTAGAACCGCACAAAGAGGACCACTCCCACCGCAACGATGGCCGCCCCGATGAGCGCCGCCAGGTTGGCCCGCCCAAAGATTATCCAGAGACCCACCCAGCCGGTCATAAATCCCACATACATCGGGTTCCGTACATAGCGGTAGAATCCCACCACCACCAGCCTCTGCGGGGGAGCAATCGGCGCGGGCGTGCCGTGTCCCGTGCGTCCGAAATCCCAGACGCACCGTAAGGCTACCGCGAAGCCCAGCACCGACGGGATAGCCGCAATCCAGCGCCATCGCGCCGCACCAGCCAAGTCCACGCGAAAGCCCAGCCAGGACGGCAGCAGCCAGAACCACAGCGCAAAGAAGGCAGCGCCCACGGCCAGCGAGGCCACGGTTGTCGGCCAATTTGTGCCCGGATTCTTGTCTTGTGAAGTTGCATCGTGTCCGCTCGTCATATATCGCTCCATCAAACCGAAGTATAAGCCCCTGCCAAGGTTGGCGTCGGGTAGACTGCGGGGCTTCTACTAGGTATTACTGACGCGGCTAGCGGAAGGTTACATTTGTTCTCTTGGCGGGTTGTCCAGGAGCGAATTGGAATTGGTTGACGCGGTGCACGAGAAAGGGATATTACTGTGTTACTTACCGCAGAAGCAAAGAGAGACGGGGTGCCCCAGGTTCGATTTTTTACCTGGGTCTTGGGTTCTCTTCTCTGCGGGGTGCCCCAGGTTCGATTTTTTACCTGGGTCTTGGGGTTCGGAATGCCCAGCGAACTGAAACGCTATTACGGAAGGGGAGATCTCCACTTTGTGACATTCAGCTGTTATCAGCGCTTGCCGTTGTTGGGGACAGAAAGTGCGCGCAACGTTTTTGTGCATGAACTGGAGAAGGTCCGTAATGAGATGGGGTTCCGGCTTGTTGGCTATGTCGTGATGCCGGAGCACGTGCATCTCTTGATGAGCGAACCGCGGATAGGGACGCCGTCGACGGTGCTGCAGAAGCTGAAGCTGCGTGTGTCCCTGAAAATGCGCAAGGGGAGGGAAGTTGGCAGCGCGGAGCGGTTCCGGCTACCCGTCGAAGAGGAGGGCGTCCTGCCGAGGGCATTCTGGCAGGCAAGGTTTTACGATTTCAATGTCAACACGATTGGGAAGAGGAGAGAGAAACTGAGTTACATGCACGCGAATCCTGTGGTTCGAGGGTTGGTGGAGCATCCTGAGGACTGGCCTTGGAGCAGTTGGTCGTCCTACATGGGGGAAGAAGCGGGACTGATTGCGATTGATTTCGAACAGTGAAGAAACGGTGAACTCGAGCAAACCCAAGACCCAGGTAAGAAACCGAACCTGGGGCACCCGGCCTCATGTCATTACCCTTTATGAACCAGACGCAAAGGGTGCGGCACCGTGTTGCTAGCATTCAAAGGGTGCTCCACCCGCCCGTCATCTGATCAGGCGGGTGGCCCGGTCCCCAAACGAGAATTAGATACGGGTGGCGGGGTGTCGCGGATTCCCAACTCTTTTTCTTGAAGTTCTCGCTGTAGACCGAACCTCCCCATGTTCCTGTTTCCTCTAACCGAACCACCACGGAGGGTGCCCCAGGTTCGGTCTGGGAACCTGGGTCTTGGGGCACTCTTCTCTTCTCCGCGAACTGACAACTCGAGACTGAAAACTGACAACTCAAAACTCTCCCCCTCATCCCGCCGCGGCCAGCGCCTCCCGCCGCCGCGTTTCGTCCCACAGCGGCGGGTGGCCGAGAGGTTGATCAGTAAGACGACGCTGCGTGCCACATCCTTTGGCAGTTGGTTGAGCAAAGGGTGCGCGCCTTTTGCGCCCGCCGCCTCCTGCTTGCCCGCCGAAGGAGGGGAGGGCGGGTTGTGACTTTTCCGCTCCCGCGCGCCTTATTCCTCGTACCAGTTTCGAATATAGTACCCACTAAATAACTATTGACATACGGTAAATACTGTGGTACACTCTGCTGTAATGCTGGGGGAACGCCACTCTTGGACCACTCCGGGAATCTTCCCCCAACATCCTCCCCTGTGCCGGACATTGGAACCGGCACAGGGAGAAGTCCAGGGCTGTAGACTGTCGGCTGTGGACCGTGCTTTTCCGCTAAGTCCAATTATTCCCGCTTGCCCAGAGCGCCTTTTGCGAAGGGTACATATGCGCCCATCGCTAAGTCTAATTATTCCCGTACATCCACGAAATGCGCCCGTAAGTCCAATCATTCCCGCACATACGCAAAAACAGGGGGGTGGGGGTGTCTTCGGCAAAATGTGTTCGCCTATAACCCTTTTGTTTTCTGCGGCCCTGTTAACCACACAGTTAAGTGCAATTGTCGGCGCGCCGACATTTTCGTCTTGCACGTCATCTGTAGGCCACAAGAGCGACCCGCCTCAGAAGGTCGGGCCCTACACAAGAAGGAGGACCGCAAGAACCGATCCCGCTTTGCGAGATCGGCCACTACAAAGCAAGAGAAACCCCAAGACCCAGGAGCACAGACCCTTCGATGCTCAGGGTAAACAGGAATGTCTGTGCCACAGGAGAAACCCAAGACCCAGGTAAAAAACCGAACCTGGGGCACCCGGGAGATCAAATTGTGGGCGGGCGCTGGAGCAAGACGGCAAACGTTCGGGAGATTCGCGGCGTGGCGACCTCCACGAATCCCTGTTCCTTGGCAACGGCAAGGGTGCGCGCAAACTCCTCGGCGGAGACGTGGCCCTTGGGTTCCGCAACGAGGAGATTGGCTCGCGGCTTGAGCGCGGCAGCGACTCCAGCAAAAAGGGCCGCGCGCGCGGGAACTTCGTGAACCACAGCGAACAACAGGGCGAAATCAATGGTCCCGCCGGCGAGCGGCTGGAGGCCCGGCGAGTCTTGGGCGCAAAGGCGCGCGTCGATTTGCGCGGAGACGCCTGCCTTCCGTGCGCGCTTTTTGAGCCGCGCCAGCATCTTCTCCTGCATGTCCATGCAGATGACCTTTCCCGCGGGCCCGACCATTTGCGCAAGGGGGATGCTGAAGAAGCCCATGGCGCTGCCGAAGTCCAGCACGGTCATGCCTTCCTTCACGTAGGGAGCGAGGATGGTGCGCGGATTGTACTGGAGCTTTCTGAGCGGGCTGGCAAGAAAGTAGCCGAGCCACACAGGACAAACCCGGTGAGCTGATTCCTTCGCGTTAGCCATCGTTGTTGCCCTCCCTCTTTGGATACGGACTCGGGGAGCCAATCGTATCAGGCGGGCGGCGCATTATTTGGCCGGAATTCGGGTTGCCCATGGGCAGGATAACACTCAAAAGGCAGAGAAGTGGGTGGGTTAGGAAAGATATCAGCGAGCAGATATCAGCGATCAGGAAGCAAGAGAAGAAGAAAGAAAAAGATTACACAGAGGTCGCAGAGAGCGGAGGAAGTCAAAAACACAGTCAGGAGTGACTGTGCCACAGGAGAAACCCAAGACCCAGGTAAAAAACCGAACCTGGGGCACCCGGCGGATGCAGTTCTCAGTTATAAGTTGTCAGTCGCGAGTTTCGGAGAAAAGGCGTAACGGAAAGAGAAAAGTTGAGGCACTGCTCGAAGCGTCGGAGAAGCAGGCAAGCCGCCGCCAGGTAATCCGTCACACGCGCCACCGGACCTGTTCGTGTAAACTAACCTTGATTCGGAAGGAACGATGCCAAACCTTCCCGACCCTTGACCTATAGGGGGAAACATGACGGTTGTGCAAAGAGAACTTCTCAAGGAATTTCAAGACTTTGCCCGGAGCGCTCCCACGGTCAATGCCCTCATGGAGCGCATTGCCCAGCGTCTGCACGAAAAGATGACGCGCTACAACTGGGCCGGCTTTTACGTGGTCGATCCGGCAGACTCCGGCTACCTGATCGTCGGGCCTTTCGCCGGCAGCTTTACGCCCAACGCTCGCATTGCTCTCGGCATCGGACTCTGCGGTGCCGCGGCCACCAGCGGGCAGGTGGTCATCGTGGAGGATGTATCGACGGATCCGCGCTATCTTGCGGGATCGTCTTTGGTGAAGTCTGAAATCGTGGTGCCCATCTTCGTGAAGAAGAAGCTCGCGGCGGAGCTGGATATCGAGAGCTATTTTGCCGGTACGTTCACCAAGACAGAGCAGGAATTTGCCGAAGATTGCGCCAACGTGGTGGGAAGTTATTTGGGGAAGGGATAGTGGGGTGGGCCAAAGAGTTCTCAGTTTTCAGTGATCAGTTGTAAGTTTTAAGAAAAAAGAGGAAGCAAAGAGAAAAGAGAGAAGAGAGAAAAGAAATGAGAAGTGAAGTGAGAACTGAGAAGTGAAGAAATGAAAGAAGAGAACACAATAGAGAGGAGAAACCCAAGACCCAGGCACACACTCCGTGCCTGGGGCACCCACACCCCGCACCCGCCACTAAAGCCCTCAGTGATCAGTTGTAAGTTTAAGAAGAAGAGAAATCCACTAGGCGCCCGCCAAAGACTAGGATTGGGCGCCTGCCCGGTTTATCAGGTGGGGATGCCGGCTTAACGTGCCATCTTTGTGGCCGGAAGCGGCACAAAGGCTGGTTGCACGGCGCGACGAATGGGCTTCGCCCCTGCCGCCGGGAAGCACATCTTCCAGAAATTGACCTCGGCCGACGCAAACTCAAATGCGACATTTCTTGTGCCGTCACGCATAAGCTTCGTCGAGACCACCTTGCACTCCACCTTCAGCCCGGCGTTCGTGTTAATCAACTGCAGGTTCTGCCCGATGGTTACTTCTGGCTCCAGCACCATCAACCCTCCGTGCTTGCTCACGGAAAGGGTCCGTGCCTGGGCCTTAAACGCGCCGTTGCCCTCCGTCTCCCCGTGAACAATGAGGTCCACGCAGAGCGCTACTCGTGCGGTGCGACGGCGTTCGATCCTGCGGAAATGCACTAATCCCATAGCGGTTGGTAGTCCTTAAGTCGGAGGATTTGGCCCGGCTTTCTAATACTCCGTGGTTTCCGTCAATTTCCAATTCGTAACGCGCAGGTACACCGTTGCTAGGAAGATCAGCGCTAGAATCGGTGTGACCAATATTGAGCAATCCCACATCGTAGGTTGATGTTAGATTTTGCCCGCTGCGGTGGGAATAGCGGGTCAGTACCGAAAACATGGCGTAGGCGCTGGTACTTTTGTGCCAGCACCTCTGGTTCCCCCATCTGTCGGCGAACGGCCGGAAAGAGCGGATGGGGGCGGGCTGGAGCATGTGCGGGGTGGACTTGCGGCGACGGAGTAAAGGGATTATGGTGCGGAGCACGGGAGGGATTCCATGAAGAAGCAAGGATTGGTGTGGTGTTTGGCGGCGATACTGGCGACGGCGGTGGGGGCGCAGGAACTGAAACCGGTGATTTTGCCGGCGCCGCAAACGGATGGCGGGCGACCGCTGATGCAGGCGCTGAAAGAGAGGAAGAGCACGCGGGAATTCAGCGGTGAGAAATTGCCGGTGCAGGTCCTGGCGAATATGTTGTGGGCGGGATTTGGAGTGAACCGTCCGGACGGGAAAAGGACGGCACCTTCGGCAATGAACTGGCAGGAGATTGAAATTTACGTGGTGACGGCGGACGGAGCCTATGTGTATGACGCGGCGAAGAACCGGCTGGAGCCCGTGGCGAAGGACGATTTGCGGAGCCTGGCGGGGACACAGTCGTACGTGGCAACGGCCCCGGTGAACCTGGTGTATGTGGCGGACCTGACGAAGGTGACAGGGGATGCGGAGGGCAAGGAACTGTACACGGGCGCGGACACGGGATTCATCGCGCAGAACGTGTACTTGTATTGCGCATCGGAAGGTCTGGCAACGGTGGTGAGGGGGTCGGTGGACCGGGAGGCGCTGGGGAAGGCGTTGAAGCTTAAAGCAACGCAGAAGATCGTCCTGGCGCAGTCCGTGGGATATCCGAAGAAGTAGGAAAAGAGTTCTAAGTATTCAGTTGTAAGTTGTAAGTTTGAAGCGAAGAGAAACCGCACGCAAACCTGGCGTCCTGCACCCGCTGTGTCCGCCGTTTCAATTGGCCTAGGCCAAACATCAGTCCGGCGTTAGAAATCAGGTGCGCTCGGGGCGGCTGCCGCGGCTGGAGGCGAAGCGCATGGAGAGCTTCACCGAAGCGAGGCTCAGGACCAGGGCCAGGGCGATCCAGTTGCCGCCGAAAGTCTTCCAAGTCTCAACGATTGAAGCTAGGGCCGCGCGCCACTGCGAGGGAAATGGCCGGGAGGCGGCCCCATGGTTCAAGAGCAGGATGCTCGCAACGACAACTGACACGAGCATAAGGCCCGTAGCGCAAAGCCCCGGCAGGGCGCGCTTCCACGGAAAAGGAATCGGCGGGGGCGCCGAGGCCTCGCGTTGTACGGCTTCCATGACGGAGGCAGCAAAACCCGAGGAGGGGAGGATTTCCTCTTCCTTGGACAGGATGCGATCGAGGTCGGCGTCTCTCATCAGGCCTCCTTCCTTACGAGCGGTGTAAGCAATCGCTGGGAGAGTTTGCCGTGCAGCATTTTGCGGCCACGCGATAATCTGGCCTTGACGGTACCCTCCGGAACGTCGAGGCTGCGCGCTGCGGTGGAGATGTCCATGTCGTGAAAATAGAAGAGCAGCAGCGCTTCGCGATATTTTGCGGGAAGCGCGAGAACCGCGCGGCGCACGGCGCGATCCTGATCTTCCTGCTCAAGTCCTTCATCTATGGCGTGAGGGTCCCTCGGCTCAGCGATGTCGTCGAGGGCCACCATCCTCGCTGGAATTCGCCGGAGCTCTGAGCAATAGAGATTGGTGGCCAGGGCGAAGAGCCATGTCGAAAAAGCGGCTTCGCGCCGCCAGCGATCCAAGGAACGATAGGCTCGCAGAAAGGCCTCCTGAGCCATCTCCTCGGCGCGACCGCGGTCCCGGCAGAAGCGATAGGCCAGATTCACCATCGGCCCTTGCCAACGGCGGACAAGGCCTTCAAATGCGGCGATATCTCCCGCAAGGACTTTCTGGACAGCCGCTTCATCGTCGGCAGCGCTCACAGAGCTCCTCTTCGGGTAGGACCTGCCGGTGGCGGGTTGGGTTGCATTATTTTTCCACCGGGGCCTGAAGAAAATGCAACTGGAAGGCGCTCATGCGTGTCCCACCCAGTGAGGCGAATAAAGCGCCTAATGGAGGCTGACACAATGATCTTCGTATTCCTAAGCTGTGGAGCGATTGCTCTCTTTTCATTCATTGCCGTTGCGACGTGGTCCGGCGAGCGCCGCCGCGAAAGGGAAGCGTACTACAGAAGCGAGACAGTGAAGAAGATCGCCGAGACGCAGGGAACTGGTGGGGGTTCCGCGATAGAGTTTCTCCGCGAAGAGGAGAAGATGGAAGCACGCCGCAAGCGAGAGGGCCAGAAGCTGGGCGGTATGATCACGATGGCCGTTGGCGTTGGGTTGATGATCTTTCTTCATTCCATGCCGGACCCGGATGCTCACTTCGTCTATCTCGTCGGGCTGATCCCGTTGCTCATCGGCGTGGTGCTGCTGGGCAACGCGCTCCTCGCCGCTCCCAAGGAGTGAGGAAGGGATTGTTTTAGCGCGGTAGGGTGGCGCCACCCGCCGGGAGATGAATTGAAGTTTGTCGCTGGGCTTGCAGTTGTAAAAGCGGCGGCGAGCCGCCGCACTCCAGATTAGCTGAAGAGCCAAGACATGGAGCCTCACAGAACAGTGGAACCCAAGACCCTCACGCAAACTCGACGTGTGGGGTACCCGGCGGCCCGCCTGAGAAGGACGGGCCCCACGTAAGCAGGACAAAGACGAGGCGGGGAAATGCGGCCAAAATGGAGGTTGGCGCTAGGGCACCGGGTGTTGCGGAAAGAGGAGGCGGGTGCCATGATTTGGATGAACCCTCAGCGTGGTGCAGGGTGCTACCGCACCTTAGGCGCCGCCCCTCCGCCCAGGTAATTGCGGGAGGACTTGCGCGATCGCTACAATCAGGAGGCGAGGATGCTCCTGGTAGGGGCCGATGTACGGGCGCTCCTTGTGCGGCTCGCGAAGCGGACCACCAAGGTGAGATCATGCCAATCACAGAAGAGCAACTAATGGGAACGAAAGAGTTTATCGCGCTGGAAGAGGCGTATGGAGCGCTCAACTACCTCCCACTGGACGTGGTGATTGAGCGAGCGGCGGGGGTGTGGGTGTATGACGTGGAAGGGAAGCGCTACCTGGACTGCCTGGCGGCATATTCGGCGGTGAACCAGGGCCATTGCCACCCGCGGATTCTGGAAGCGTTGATTGAACAGGCGAAGAAGGTGACGCTGACGTCGCGGGCGTTTCGCAACGCGCAATTGCCGCTGCTGTACAAGGAGCTGCACGACCTGACGGGCATGGAAATGACGCTGCCGATGAATTCGGGGGCGGAGGCCGTGGAAACGGCGGTGAAGGCGGCGCGGAAGTGGGGCTACACGAAGAAAGGAATTGGGGACGGGCGGGCGGAGATCATCGTCTGCGAGGGGAATTTTCACGGGCGGACCGTGACAGCGGTGAGTTTTTCGAGCGACATGCAGTATCGCGAGGGATTTGGGCCGTTCACGCCGGGATTCCGGATCATCCCGTTCGGCGATGCGAAGGCGCTGCGCGCAGCGATCACGCCAAATACCTGCGCATTCCTGGTGGAACCCATACAGGGTGAGGCGGGGATCAGGATTCCGCCGAATGGCTTTTTGAGCGAGGCGGCGGTGATTTGCCGGGAGAAGCGCGTGTTGATGATGGTGGACGAGATTCAGTCCGGGCTGGGACGTACGGGGAAGTTATTTGCGTACATGCATGAAGGCATGCGGCCGGATGTGCTCATTATCGGGAAGGCGCTGGCCGGCGGGTATTACCCGGTGTCGGCGGTGCTGGCGTCGAGGGAGATTCTGGGCGTATTCGGGCCGGGCGATCACGGCAGCACGTTTGGCGGGAATCCACTGGCGTGCGCGGTGGCGCGGGCGTCGCTGCGCGTGCTGATCGAAGAAAAGCTGGTGGAGCGCTCGGCGGAGCTGGGCGCGTATTTCCTGGAGAAGCTGCGGACGCTGCGCAGCCCGGTGGTGAAAGAGGTACGCGGGCGCGGGCTGTGGATCGGGATCGAGCTGACGGTCGAGGCGAGAAAGTACTGCGAGGCGCTGAAGGAAGAAGGCATCCTGTGCAAGGAAACGCACAGCCACATCATCCGCATCGCGCCGCCACTGGTAATCCAGCGCGAAGAGATTGATTGGGCGTTTGAGCGCATCCGCAAAGTGCTGGAATAGGCGAGTTCGTTTTCCCCTTTATCATTTGAATTGGGTGGCGGTTTGGTTTGCCAGACCTCGTTCTCTTCGCGAAGCGGGGCAGGGGAGTGACGGTTGTGTGCGAACTAGACGGATTGTGCCACGATCCCTCCACTGTGGCCCGACGCGCCAAAAGGCGGCGCGAAAGAAAAAATCGGGTCCCGCTTTGCGGGATCGGGATGACAATCTGATTTGCGCGTTATTTTGAAGGATAAAGATAAAGATAACGCAGAGGCGCTGAGAACGCGGAGGTTCGCAAAGAGAAGAGAAACCCAAGAGCCGATCTTGCCGAGATCCGTCCACTGCGCGGCCCGACGCGCCAAAAGGCGGCGCGAAAGAAAAAATCGGGTCCCGCCCTGCGGGATCGGGATGACAATTGTTGGTATGGCGCGAATGGTGCCTGGGCCGGTCCGGAGACACAGGTTTGCAGAAGGGAGAGAAACCCAAGACCCAGGCACACACGCCGTGCCTGGGGCACCCTCGCCGATCAGGAGATCGGCGTTCCCAGGGAGACCCAAGAGCACAATCCCTTCGAAGCTCAGGGCAAGCAGGAGTGACCGTGCCACAAGAGAAACCCAAGAACCGATCCCGCGTGGCGGGATCGGCCACTACAAAGGAGAGGCGGATTAATCGGCGGCTGGGGTGGCGGTGGGAAGTTTGGAGGCGGGAGGCTCGAAATTGAGAACGCTGGAGACGAATTGGCTGAGCGTGCCGCCGAGATGGCCGAGGACGCGCTGCTTGAGCGTGGTGTAGTCCTGCGTGCCGCAGAACAGATCGGAGAAAAGTTGGCGGAATACGGCGTTGCGCTGCAGGAATTGCACCATGCGCGTGGTGACGGAGCAGCCCAGGAACGAGCCGCGATAGAAGCGGCGGACGATGCGCGCGGCGAATTCCAGTTCCGCGGAGAAGGAGGCTTTGACGCGCGCGGGATATTTTTCGGGGCAGCCTTCGGCGAGGGACTTGCCCAGGAGCTCGCCGGAGCGCATGGCGTAGAAAAGGCCTTCGCCAGTGAGGGGATCGACCCAGGCGGCGGCGTCGCCGATGAGCGCCCAGTTCCTGCCGATGACGCGGCGATCAGAGAACGTGCGCACCTGGGGCGAGGGCAGGACGTGGCTGTAGAACTTGGCGGATTCGGTGGCGAATTTCTCGGAGGCCGCAAAAGCATGGAGATGCGCGCGCAGTTCGCTGCTGGTATGCGCGCTCATGCTGCCGCAAATGCCAAGCGAGAGATGGTCGGCGCGGGGAAAGGACCAGATGTAGCCCTCGAAATCGGGGAGAAACTTGATGATGATTTCCTCGGAGGTTTGCGGGACGAAGTAGCCCTGGGTCATTTCGAGCTCATCGCGGTGCAGGGGGCGCGTGCCGGGGAGAAACTGATTGCGCGCGCCTGCGGCGAGGACCAGGAAATCGGCGGCGCGCCACTGGCCATCAATGGAGTAGCGCGGCTTGTCCGAGGTAGTATCCACTTCGTGGACGCGGGAGCGGTGAACCTGGCAACCGGCCTGGCGAGCGCGATCGAGAAGCAGGCCATTCAAGACGGTGCGCGAATAGATGACGATGGGATGCTGGAGGTCGAGCTTGGCGCGATGATTTTCGGCGCTGATGATTTCGACGTGGTGAATAAGCTTTTTTGGACACGCATTATCCAGTAGGAAGGGATAGCACTGCGTGGCTTTATAGGTGAGACCTCCCCCGCAGGGTTTCTCCCAGGCGAGGTGTTCATCGAAAATTTGGACGGAATGGCCGGCGCGCGCAAGTTGCTCCCCGCACATCGCGCCGGAAGGACCACCGCCGACAATGACAATTTCAGACATCCGTTAATTCACACAAAGCAAAGCAAAAACTTAAGCATCCGTCTCCAGCGCGGGGAGGATACCAAAAATACCGGGCGGCTGGTAGCTCTTAAGACAACGGGAAGAGCACCAGGCAAAAACCTGCAAAGAGTATAGCACCGAACAAGGCGGCTGCCGTCGGGGAGGCGGTCTGCTGACGTACCAATTGAGCACCCATGCGGATGAGGAGCAGGACGATGACGAAATACGGAGCGAGCAGCACCAGCAGGATTTCACCGCTGTGGAAATAAAGGACGCCGCCGACCAAGACGAGCCACACAGTGGCGAGAAGACACAGCGAAAGAAGAAGCCGGCGGGCTGGGCGGACGTCAGAGGCGGGGCCGAGAAGGACATCGAGGGCGTAAAAGAAGAGGAAGACAGCGAGAAAGAAGACGGGGAAACGCGCCCAGCGGTGGACGGTGAGCCAAGCACAGGAGAACGTGAGGTCGAACCAGCCGGTAATAAGGAAATGGAGAAGGAAGGCGGCGAATGCCGCGGAGAGGAGCACGAGCGGCTTGGCGGAGAATTGCGATTGCGCAAGCCGGGGATGAAGCAGAAGCAAGGCGAGTCCCACAAGGAGGAAAAAGCTGGCGAGATAATTGCCTTGATAGAGAGGCAAGGGACGAAGCGGCATCCAATAGCGAAGAAGAAAAATCACGGCGAGCGAGACGGCGATGAATTCGAGAAAGAGTCGCGGGAGGGATGGAAGAGAGGTGGAGCGGGGCTCTGCGGGAGGGTCGCCGCCGAATGTTTCGCGGAGAAACGGGCCAGCGAGGAGAACGATGCCGCATAGGCCGAGAAGGCAGCCGAGAACGTTAGCGCGGGAAGGGATGACGGCGCCGCCCGGAAGGTGGAGGAGGCGGGCGGTCCAGTCCTGGATTCTTGCGGCAACGATGGGGGAGAAGAGCACGCTGACGTGGGAGTCTCCGGGAATCGTAGCGAATTCGACGCTTGGGTCAGGGTGCGAAGCGGCGAGATCGGCGGCGTTCTCGACCAAGCTCGGGAACTCATACTGGCCGACGAGGATGAGCGTATTGGGCTGGAGCGGCGGAGGATTGAGGTAGAGAAGATTTTCAGCGGAGATGCCGTGCGCGGTCTGCATGGGCGCGGGGGAAATGGCGATAACGCCCGCGGGGCGAATCTGGGGAGCAATACGCAAAGCGATGGCACCGCCCATGGAGTGGCCCACAAGGATGGTGTGGTCCGGAAGAATCAAGCCGCGTGCGGCGAGGCCGCGCACAAAGGAGTTCGCGCAGGATTCGGCCTGTTCGGGAGAAAAAGGGCCGTTGGAGCGGCCGTGGCCGGGAAGATCGGGGATGTAGACAGTGAGGCCTTGCGCCGCAAAGGTGCGCGCCAGGTAGGACATGATGATTTTGTTACCGGCTAGGCCGTGAAAGAGAATGACGGCGCCGCGCTGGGGATCTTCAACGAAGCCGGATTTCTGGACCATGTCCATGGTGAGGGGGCAGGAGCCGGCGTTTACGAGGTAGTGGCGCACGGTAAAGCCGCGCGCGGAATAGAGGGTGAGGGCCGCGCCGAGGAGGAGAAGCAGAATGCCTGCGGTAGCGAGAAGCGCTTTTTTGTTTTTCATGTCGAAGGCCGCCTGCGGGAGCGAGCGCGCGAAAGAGCGTGATAAACTGGTTGTTTGCGTAACGAACGGCGGCAACGTGGTTGAGCGAGCATGGTGAGCCTTTGCATCCAGCGGTCCTGACACTCGAAGAAATCATTTTGCGGTTTGGGAGGGAGAAACGCAACGGCAAGCGCGTGGTGTTTACGAACGGGTGTTTCGATCTGCTGCATCCGGGGCACATCGAAAGCCTGGAGACCGCGCGCGGATTGGGCGATGTGCTGATTGTCGGGTTGAACAGCGATGAGGGCGTGAGACGGCTGAAGGGGCCGGGAAGGCCAGTGTATCCGGCAGAGGAGCGCGCGGAAATTCTGGCTAGCCTGGAATGCGTGGATGCGGTGCTTATTTTTGAGGAACAGACGCCGCAGCGGGTGATCGCGGCGCTGCTGCCGGACGTATTGGTAAAGGGCGGGGATTGGCCGGGGAATCAGATTGTGGGACGCGAGGAGGTGGAAGCGGCAGGAGGAAAAGTTGTGCGCGTGGAGGTGGTGGAAGGGTATTCGACGTCGGAGATACTGAGGAAGATCCGGGAAACGAAGAAAGAGGGACGTTAACACAGAGGTCACGGAGGGAAGAACACAGAGGGCACAGAGGAAGACGAAGCGCAAACCAGGAAATGCGGATAGCCGATATCTGATAGCTGATAACTGATAACTGCATGCGGCGACAGGTTAGAGCGGGAGATCCAGTAAAAGAAAAATCGGGGAATGATACTACCGGCAGTCAAGGAGCGATTAGAGGGCTTGCTGCGCCATGCCTCGATCGAGGGCGTGGTGGCGGAGCTGCGCGCGGGCGGCGGGCTGTCAGGGCTTTCGGGACTGCATGATGTGGCGAAGGCGCTGGTGGCGGCGCACGTGACGCACGAATTGCGGCGGCCGGCGTTTTTTGTCACGGAGAACAACCGCCGCGCGGAACAGTTGGCGGAGAGCTTGCGCTTTTTTGCACAAATCTTCCCTGGATCCACGGGCGGAGTGGCGGTGTTGCCGGCCTTCGACAGCTTGCCGTGGGATCCGCAAGCGCCGCACGCGGACATCCTGGAACGGCGAGCGACGACGCTGTACCGGCTGGCGAATGGCGAGGTGTCGCTGGTGATTGCGCCGATGGCCGCGGCGCTATGGAGATATCAGGATCCTTACGTGTACCTGACGCTGGCGCGCACGCTGGCGAAAGACTCCGAGGGGGCGCACGAGGAACTGATCACACATCTGGCGAGCACGGGTTACGCGCGAACGGAAATGGTGGAATTGCCGGGGCAGTTCGCGGTGCGCGGCGGGATTGTGGACGTGTTTTCGCCGGAAGCCCCACGGCCGGTGCGCATTGAATTGCTGGGAGACACGGTGGAGAGCGTGCGGGAATTCGATCCGCGAACGCAGCGCTCGATTGCGCCGGTGGTAAAGACGACGATTCTGCCTCTTGCGGAGTGGAGCGTGCCCGCGCCGGGCAGCGAGGAGGCGGAAGCGTGGGAGCCGGGAAGCTGGTTTGGCGGCGACAAAACGCCGGGGGGAAGCGCGCTTTTGGAATTGGCGGAAAGTTCGCTGAAGCCGATTGTGTTTCTGGATGAGCCGGAAAAGCTGCGCGAGGCGGGGAAGAAGCTGCTGGAAGACGCAACGGCGAATTACGAGCGGCACGGCCAGGCAAATGCGCCGACGGTGAACGACTATTTCTGGAGCGAGGAAGAATGGGAGCGCGCGGTTACGAAATGTTCGCGAATTGAGCTGGAGAAGTTGGGGCTGGCGATGAGCGGCGGCAAACGGTTTGAGCTGATTGCGAGATCCAGCACGCGGTATCACGGCGACGTGGCGGCGTGCCTGGGCGACGTGAAAGCGCAACTAGCGGGCGGCGGAACGGTGATCCTCACCGCGGCGAGCACCGGCGAACTGGAGCGCTATGCCGACATTTGCCGCGAGTACGAAGTGCCGTACGTGCTGGGAGAAACGGAAGAAGCGGCGGCGGGCTTCACGGCGGAGAGCGCTTCGGAAACGGCGGCGCTGTTGCTGGTGCGCGCGCCGTTTGCGGAAGGAGTGGCGTTCCCGGAAGCGAAGCTGACGCTGTACGGCAACGCAGACCTGTTTGACGTTACGCCTGCGGTGGAACGCCCCGGACGGAAGATCCGCACGTCGGGATTTTTCCGCGATTTTGCGGAGTTGAAGCCGGGGGATTATGTGGTGCACGTGGACCACGGCATCGGCCAGTTTGAAGGCTTGCGGCTGATCGAATCGGCGGGGCGGCGCGGCGAGTTCATGTTGCTGCGATATTTGGACGATGCGCGGCTGTATGTGCCGCTGGAACGCATGGACCTGGTGCAGAGTTACCGCGCCGCGGAAGGCGCGCACCCGTCGCTGGACAAGTTGGGCGGCACGGCGTGGGTTTCGCGCAAAACGCGTGTGCGCAAGTCGCTGGAAGACATGGCGGACCAGTTGCTGGCACTCTACGCCGAACGCAAAACCGCGCAGGGGTTTGCGCTTTCGCCGGACGGCAACTGGCAAAGAGAATTCGAGGATGCGTTTGAGTTTGAAGAGACGCCGGACCAGGTGACGGCCATCGCGGACATCAAGCGCGACCTGGAAAAGCCCTCGCCAATGGATCGCTTGCTGTGCGGGGACGTGGGTTACGGGAAGACGGAAGTGGCCATGCGCGCGGCCTTCAAGGCCGTGGCGGACGGCAAGCAGGTGGCCGTGCTGACGCCCACGACGGTGTTGGCGTTTCAACATTTCGAGACATTCAAGCAGCGCTTTGCTGCGTTTCCGGCGCGCATTGAGATGCTCAGCAGGTTCCGCACGACGGCGGAACAGAAGGTCGTGCTGGCGGACCTGGAAACGGGAAAAGTGGACGTGGTGATCGGAACGCACCGGTTGCTGTCCAAGGACGTAAAGTTTCAGGATTTGGGATTGCTGGTGGTGGACGAAGAGCAGCGCTTTGGCGTGGCGCACAAAGAGCGGCTGAAGGAGATGCGGAAGAACGTGCACGCGCTGGCGCTTTCGGCGACACCCATTCCGAGGACGCTGCACATGTCGCTGGTGGGCTTGCGCGATATGTCCGTCATTGAGACGGCGCCGCGCGACCGGCTGGCGATTCAGACGGTGGTGACGTCGTTCGACGAAGAGGTGGTGAGGCACTCGATTGAAAACGAGCTGGCGCGGGAAGGCCAGGTGTACTTCATCCACAACCGCGTCGAGTCCATTTATTCGCTGGCCAATCTGGTGGCGAGGCTGGTGCCCAAGGCGCGTGTGGTGGTGGCGCACGGGCAGATGGGAGAAAAGGACCTGGAGAAGGTGATGCTGAAGTTCATTCGCGATGAAGCGGATGTGCTGGTGGCGACGACGATCGTGGAGAACGGCCTGGACATTCCGCGGGCGAATACTATCCTGATCAATCGCGCGGACCGGCTGGGGCTGGCGGAGCTCTACCAATTGCGCGGGCGCGTGGGACGCTCGCACCAGCGCGCCTATGCGTACTTGCTGGTGCCGCCGGAACGCGCGCTGACGGACGTTGCGCGGCGGCGATTGGCGGCGATGAAGGAGTTCAGCGAATTGGGGGCGGGATTTCGCATCGCGGCGCTGGACCTGGAGCTGCGCGGGGCGGGGAACATGCTGGGACGGCAACAGCACGGGCACATCGAGGCCATCGGTTTCGATTTGTACGTGCAGATGCTGGAGCGCGCGGTGGCCAAGCTGAAGGGAGAAGAGGGCGCGCCGGAACTGCGTACGACCATTAACTTGGGCATGGATGTGCGGATTCCCGAGGAGTACATCCCGAGCGAGAATTTGCGCTTGCGGACATACAAGCGGATTTCATCGGTAGCGTCGGAAGCAGAAAGGCAGGACGTGGGGAAGGAGTTGGCGGATCGCTTCGGGCCGCTGCCCAAGTCGGTAGAAAACCTCCTGGAGTTTGCGATGCTCAAATCCATGAGCGAGCGGCTGCGCATTGCGGCGGTGGAGCGGCAGGGAAGCAAGATCGCGCTGAGGTTCCATCCGGAAACGCAGTTGGATCCCGCGGTGGTGGTGAAGGTGGTGCGGTCGAGGAAGGGCATCAAGCTGGACCCGAGCGGGGTGTTGTGGATGGAAGTGCAGAAGGGCGAGGCGGCAGCGGGAGCGTTGCGGAGTGTGCTGGCGGGTCTGCGCGGTGAATGAGGGGGCGGGGCAGGGGCAGCGGGGAGATGAACTGGATAGCCCGGCGAACATCTTCGCTTCTTCCAGTCGCAGGGAAAGTTTTTCTTTTGCCTCTCCCCTTATATAGAACGCGGTTATCAGAGAAGTGGAGTAGTGGGAGGAACCTTTCCGGTTTGGCGGCTTCCATGATAGGTCTTTGTCAAGAAGGCAAAAGCTCTCCCGACGCGCTTCCGGAGGAGCGCGGCACACGTTCTTTCTGATTCTTCGCCGCGTGCGTTGGCCTCTCGGCCGTGGTTCCTATTCGAGATAGAGCCAGACTTCCATTTGCTGGCGCACCCTTTCGGGCTGCCCAGAAGATTGAGTTTGTGTTTTCTGCCAGTCTCGAAACTTACCTTGGACCTGACACGAAGTATTTCTCCGCAACGAGTGATGGACGATTCGCAGTAATTTCCGAAAACGTAGATCATTCCGAAAAGCGCGTTCGTCTTTTCTTGCTAGACACAAAAACGGGACGCACCCAAGACATTCCTTCAGACTGGTTCGATCCTGAAGACCACTTACCTGACGCCACTATTTCGGGAGACGGGCGATTCGTTGCAGTTTGCTCAAACTCGGGGCCCGCCGGCGCTCCGCGAGTAGTGAGTGTTTATAACTGGCGGACAAAAAGGCTCGTTGCTCGTTCCCGAAAGCAGATAGCGAGCATTCCTCCCGAAACTTGGCGAGACAAAAATCTCCCGGCAAGTCCCAATCTGCCGCCCATGGCTGTCGGTTGTAGCTGGACCGGGAAGCGTGTTGTTATTCGCTCCGGCGCAAGACTCACGCTACATGATCTGGAGTGACCCAGGGCCTGACTTACCGGGCACAAGCGGCGCAACGCCGTCATAAATTGCCACAATCACAAGTTGCCCTTCGCGATTCGAGAAGCGGTGTTTCTCGCTCGTTACAAGGCGAGCGTCCGTTGACTTGACGAACGCGGTCTTTATACGATGTTCCTGCTTACGCGTGAAAACAATCCGCCACTTCCAAGTGACGTAGCGGGGGAGCCCCAAATGCAACAGTCCTTCCGACTTAATTCAATGCAACTATTCCGGAGAACGGCGAATGCGGTTGTGCCAGCCCTGGCCGCGCTATTCCTGATGTTTGGCTTGGCCCGCCTCGCCTGTGCAGACACGTCGGATCAAGTCAACAGATTCGTAATCGAGCGGGACAATCGAACCATCGTCATAGAGCCCTTCGGCGCCAATATTGTCCGTGTGACCCTGAGCTCGGAGAAAGCTGCGGCGCTTGCAACGCCCGGGTATGGAATCGTGGGCACGCCTTCGATGGCCGGCTGGACACACGAGCAGGACTCTGCCGGGTGCGACGTCTTTCGCTCGGCGCGCCTGCTGATCCGTGTTGCTCCGAAGAATCTGCCGCCACCGCAAGGAATGCCGCTCGACGAGTTGAATCGGTCCCTGAGGAACCACTACTTCTACGGAGAATGGGGCCGTGGAACGTACAACGACTCAATCTTCGTATCGAACACAGCGGGCAAACCACTGCTGACCATGTGGCGATGGTCCATGGTTCCGAATGAAGCTGAGGCAGCGGCCGGCAACGCCGCGAAGCAAGAGAAGGCTGACGCCAGGTACCGCGTTTCCGCCACATTCGATTCGCCCACCGGCGAGCATTACTATGGGCTTGGCCAACAGCAACAGGGCGTTCTCGACCTGCGCGACCATCAAATCAAATGTTGGCATGATTACTCGGCAATCGGCGGAGAGAACGTCTGCGTTCCGTTCCTGGTCTCGAGCCGCGGCTACGGTCTGATCTGGGATAACCCCTCGAAGACTACGATCGATCTCGGCTTCAACCAGCAAAACGTTTGGTCGTCCGCAATCGGTGACCGCGTCTCTTTCTTTGTGATCGCAGGCGATAAAACGGACGAAATCTACCAGGGCTACCGCCAGCTCACCGGCATGACGCACCTGTTGCCGAAGGCCACCTATGGCTACATCCAGAGCAAGGCGATCTATCCCACGCAGGAACAACTGCTGCAAGTCGCGAAGGGGTATCGGGACCGCAATCTGCCGCTGGACGTGCTGGTGGTGGACTTCCTGAACATGACCAAGCAGGGCGAGCTGGACCTTGACACCGCCCGATGGCCCGATGCCGCCGCAATGAACCGGCAACTTCATTCCATGGGCATCACCACCCTGTTGAGCGTGTGGCCGCACTTTTCCGCTGGCACGCAGTTTTACGACATGCTGCGCCAGAAAGGCTGGCTCATTCACACGGCGGACGGCACTCCCGACCTGGGTTGGGCCACAAAGGAGATCGGACCGAACATTGATACCACCAATCCGGATGCGGCCAAGTGGTGGTGGGAATCCATCAGGGATCGATATGTGAAGCCCTACGCTTTCGATTACATCTGGCTCGACGAGACGGAACCCGATGTGGATCCGGCGAAGGACTTTTTCTCCATCGGCTCAGGCTCTCGCTATTACAACGTGTACCCGCTGTTCCACACGGCGTCGGTTTACGAAGGCTTCCGGCGCGACTTCGGAGACAACCGGCGCGTGATGATCCTGGCACGCGCGGCCTATCTGGGAGCGCAACGCAATGGCACGGTGTTCTGGTCGAGCGACATCATCTCGACCTGGGACATGCTGAAGCGTTCGATTCCTACCGGCCTGAACTTTACCGCCAGCGGCATGCCTTACTGGGATACGGATATTGCGGGATTCTTCTCACCAACCCTCGCTCCCGACTATCACGCGGCCCACAAACCACTCGTCGATCCGACGGACGCGCGCGGCACTGTGGACAGATATGAAGACTATCCTGAGCTCTTCGTCCGCTGGTTCGAGTGGGGTACCTTCCAGCCGGTGATGCGGGCGCACGGAGAGAGAAACCACAACGAGGTCTGGTCGTACGGCAGGCAGGCTGAGCCCATTCTCGAGAAGTATCTGCGCTTGCGCTATCAGCTCCTGCCGTACACGTACTCACTGGCATATGGCAGCTACCAGACGGGCGCTCCCTTCATGCGCGCGCTCTTCATGGATTTTCCGGATGACCCGAACGTCGCGGGTATTCCGGACGAATACATGTTCGGACCAGCCTTACTCGTCGCGCCCGTCACGGAGCAAGGAGCAACAAGCCGTAAGGTCTATTTACCTGCAGGTTCGGATTGGTATAACTACTGGACCAACGAACGAAGCAAAGGCGGTCAGACGATCACTACCGCCGCGCCGATCGACACCATTCCGCTGTTCGTTCGAGCTGGTTCCATCGTGCCGCTCGGAACCGCGGTGCAAAGCGCACAACAACCGCAGGCCATTGCTTCCGTGCGCGTCTATCCCGGGGCGGATGCGGATTTCACGCTCTTTTCAGATGACGGAACTACATATTCGTATGAGCACGGGGGCGGCTCCATCACCCGGCTTCATTGGGATGAGGCGACGCACCGGTTGACGCACGAGGGCGCCGCCTGGAGCGGATCCGACGTAACCGTCGTCGAAGCCGTTCATCCGTGAGACGGGAAAAACCGCGTTCGTCTGCAAGGAGCGCGGCAAGCCACTGTTTCTTACTTTGAGTTAACGGGCTTATCATACAAGTTGGTCCGGGTGCCCAAGTTAGCGGTTTGGCGAAGGATCCGGAACCAGTGGGCGTTTGATCGTCGAATCCTGATTAATGCGTGCGCAGCTATCCGCGGAGGCTTTATCCCTGCGGAGCGCAATTTTTGCGCTTCAGCCGTTCGCTCTTTCCGCCACCAGCATGGACTGCAGGATCTGATCGGAGACTTCCTTGACAGACGCGGGCGAGTGGGACAGAAACAGCGTGTTAGTTCTGTCGCTCTCGCCAATGGACTTCAGCGTGTCGAAATACTGCGTGACCATCACCAGCTGCATGACTTCTTTCGCCGACGCACCCTCCACCACCTTCTGGAACTGTTCGATCGAGGCCTGCAGCCCTTCGATGATGGCCTTCCTTTGATTTGCGATCCCCTGTCCCTGGAGAGCCTTGCTTTCCGCTTCTGCCTCGGCCTTCTTGACCACCAGAATTTTCTCCGCCTCGCCCCTGGCGTTGGCGGCCACCTGTTCGCGCTGCGCTGCGTTGATATCGTTCATGGCCGACTTCACTTTTGCATCGGGGACAATATCGGTCACCAGGACGTTCACAATTTCGTAGCCGAACAACGCCATGTCCGCGTCCAGTTCCTGCTTAACAGCGGCGGCAATACTGGACTGCGTGGCAAACACTTCGTCCAGCGTCATTCCGGGAACATGTCCCAGGATGACCTGCTCGACATAGGATTTGATTTGCGCCACCGGATCGGACAACTTGTAGTAGGCATCGTAGACTTTTTCCGGACGCACGCGATTCTGCACCGAAATAGGAATGGTGACAAACACGTTATCCTTGGTTTTGGTCTCCATGGTCAAAGTGATCTGATTCACACGCAGACTCACCATGCCCGTCACGGAATCGAAGAACGGCCGCTTCCAATTCAATCCGGGCTGGGCGACCCGAAGAAATTTGCCGAATCGCGTGATCACGGCGACTTCAGCCGTGCGCACGGTGAAAAAGCTCGCCAAAATCAGGTACAGCACGAAGCAAGCCGCGACCACCAACGGAATCCAGTACAGTTCATTCATTTGGTTTTCTCCACTGCTCCTTCTTGAAAGCAGCTCGATTATACTGGCCCGTTCGAGTTTTGAGCCAGGTTCATTGAAGGAGTTTATCCGAGATCTCCAATTCGCCCGATCGGCAACCGCGCACGTGCCGTACCATTATCGACATGGCCGGTTTGCGGGACGTATCGGGAGTTAAGTCAGTTTTGCGATACTATCGTCGCAAGAAAAGAAATATGTGCGCCACGAGGTAAACCTTGAGCTACCCCAGGATTGGTTCTGCTGCGTTGCTGGCTTTGATCCCACTGCTTGTTTGCGCCAATTCTTCGGAAGGTGTCCCGCAATCATTTCTACAACAAACTGGGAAACCTCCTGAAACCTCCGCCAGCCAACAACCACTTACTGTTGAGGGGAAATGGCTGCTGACATACGATTATCGCGGCGAGCACCGGACCCGAACCTTTGCTTTGGAGCGTGACAAAAAGGGGCGACTTATCGGCACTCAGAATGAACCCGTGTGTCCGTGTAACGTTATCGCCAGCTTCAAAGGTGACAAATTAACCCTAAAGGTCACGCCCCACAAACCCACACGTGTTGAGAATCTCCCACCGGGTATAATCCTCGGCAATCCCCTTAGCACCATTTTTGAGGCCAAAGTGAATGGCGACACGATGGAGGGCAAGTTTTACCTCGAAGGAGGATCAGGCGAAAGCATAAAGTTCAAAGGTATTCGCCAACCCAGGGCCGAACCACCCGCGAGTACACCGAAGAATTAATTGTGCCGCGTAGGAAAGTCGTGCAACCCAAAATCGTACAAAACCTAGTGTGGTGTCCGGAAAATAGCCTGCGAAAGTTCAGAGACTTCAGGGCCTAAAGCCCAATTCATTGTACGGGCTTTACGCCGGGGCTGAAGCCCCGGCCTCCTAAAGAAAAATGCAAGGAATTTCCGGGACGGAACACAAGTACCGGAACGAAGATGTCCGGTTTGGCGACTAGCCGGGACTTGGGCCTGGAGAACGGAAAGTAGGCCCCCGTGCCTGGATTCGTCGCCACGGCGCGATAAGGAATAAAGAAAAGTTCAAGGCGTGGCTGCGTCGTGCTGCGGCTTGTGGGAGAGCTTGCGGCGAATGTCCGGCCAGAATTCCTTCACGAAGATGGTGAGCGTGTCATACCCAACCTGTGTTCCCCATACGCTTGCGGTATTCGGCAAAGTCCGATCCGCCCGCGGGTGGTAGCTGTACGTGGAGATGCCAGCTCCCAGCGCACTGCCGAGGAACTCGGAAAAATTGAACTGCGCGTGTCCCGAGTCCGTGCGCGTGACAAAAATCCGGCTTATGGCGTAGCCGGTACGATGCCAAAACGTCCCCGTGCCCCTCTGGTAGAAGCGTGGATCTTGCCGCAGCAGGGAGGGGAAAACGGCGCCCACCATGAAATTTTCGATGGTGCCGTCCGCAAATGCCGTCCCGTAGCGTTTGCCATAGCCGGCAGCGCCTTGCCCATAGCCCGGTTCGCTATTTTGGGCCTGGCTGATGCCGGCAAGAGCTGCGTACCATGGGAACTCCACATAATCGAAGGTGCCGCGTGCCACCACTTTGAATTTTTGCCCTGTGGTGAGGGGCGGTAGCTGGCCGGCATTCTCCAGAGTGAGAAAGTTCGGAAGAGTATAGAAAAGCCGGTCGTTGGACGTGCCGGATGGCGGGCTTACCTCCACTTTGGGATCGGCGTTTTTCTTGTCATCCGCCTTGGACTGGTCCTGCGAGGAAGGAGTCGCAGCAGGTTGTTGCTGTGCGACAGCCGGAAGGGCGGCTAATAGGAGCGCCGTTATGAGTTTGCCCAACCGCACGCGCAGGGATTGCCCTCTTCGATTCACTATCACTTCCATTTCTCTGCCACCGGAACGCCCCAGGAGGCACTTTCGCTGTTCATCATGCTTTATGATGCCAAATCAGCGGGAATCGGTGGCTCGGACTGCTATGGTGGCGTACAGATGTGTTTTGCAGAACACTGGCCGCTGGGATAGGTAATCCGCATGCAGAAACCGGTAAAGGGGGTCCCGGTGCGAAGATGCCCTGGTAAAACGACTTACCGGGAGTCAGTTGCTCAGTCATTGGCTGGCATCCAATGGCGCAGGAGTCTCGGAGGATCGGGCAAATACTCTGGCGGAATGGGCAAGCGCTCGAAGTGCAAGCGGACTACAATCCTCGTGGTTGATCCCAGCATTTTGCAAGTATCGCTGAGAACCAGCAGGAAGCGATTCAGTCTTAACCTTGCAACACGTCTCGAAGGAGAAACAATCATGCAGAAGCGCAAACTTGGAAAAAGCAATCTGGAAGTCTCGGCTCTCGGCCTCGGTTGCATGGGCATGAGCTTTTCCTACGGCCCGCCCAAAGATAAGAAGGAGATGACCGATCTTCTCCACGCCGCAGTGGACCGCGGCATCACGTTCTTCGACACCGCCGAGGTGTACGGCCCGTTCCTGAACGAAGAGCTGGTTGGAGAGGCGCTGGCTCCGTACCGCGGCAAAGTGGTGATTGCCACCAAGTTTGGATTCGATCTGAGCGGCAGGGATAATCGGCCGGGAGCGGCAGGTCCGAATAGCCGGCCCGAGCACATCAAGGTGGCAGTCGAAGGGTCGCTCAAGCGGCTCAAGCTGGAGACAATTGACCTGCTCTATCAGCACCGGGTTGACCCGAACGTGCCGATCGAAGACGTCGCGGGAGCGGTGAAGGACTTGATTCAGCAAGGCAAGGTCAAGCACTTCGGCATGTCTGAAGCAGCCGCGAAGACGATCCGTCGCGCACACGCAGTTCAGCCTGTCACCGCAGTTCAGAGCGAATACTCGCTGTGGTGGCGCTCGCCTGAAGCGGAAGTGCTGCCGACGCTCGAGGAACTTGGAATCGGCTTCGTTCCCTATAGCCCTCTGGGCAAAGGCTTCCTGACAGGAAAAATCGACGAAAACACTACGTTCGACAGCACCGACTTCCGCAACATCGTTCCTCGCTTTGCGCCAGAGAACCGGAAAGCGAATCAGGCGTTGGTTGATTTGCTGGGCAAAATCGCGCAGCTGAAGAAGGCGACGCCGGCTCAGATCGCGCTCGCCTGGCTGCTTGCTCAAAAGCCGTGGATTGTCCCGATCCCGGGCACGACGAAGCTACACCGCCTCGAAGAGAACATTGGAGCAACGGCAGTCGAACTGACGGCCGGCGACCTCCGCGACATCAATAGCGCCGCGTCAAAGATCAAGGTGGCAGGGGCTCGATACCCGGAAAAACTCGAGCGCATGACTGGACTTTGAGCCGCATGAGCTGGTATTCAGCAATGTGGGCAGCAAGGAGAAGTTGAACAGGCGCATGACCGGGGTCACGGACGCACAGTTGTACTCGTTGAAAATGAGTGCAGTAGACGCGTCCTGGCCCCATAACCCTTCACCCGAATCTCACATCAAGTGTGTAGTAGTACAAAAAAGGAGAGCCCATGAACAAAGCAAAAGCGTATTCCGCTGCCAGCGCAACATCGCCACTTGCCTCAACCACGATCTCGCGGCGCGAGCCAGCCGAGCACGACGTACAGCTCGAAATCCTGTTCTGCGGGATTTGCCACTCCGATCTGCATACGGTCCGCAACGAGTGGAGCGAGCACGTGCCCACTGTCTACCCGTGCGTCCCCGGCCATGAGATCGTCGGCCGCGTCACCAAGGTCGGCTCCGCCGTGACCAAGTTCAAGCCCGGCGACATCGCCGCGGTCGGCTGCATGGTCGACTCGGACGGCACGTGTCCCGAGTGCCGCGCCGGCCTTGAGCAGTTTTGCCCAAACATGACCCTCACCTTCAACTCCCCGGACAAGCACCTCGGAGGTGTCACGTATGGTGGCTACTCCGATGGCATCGTCGTAGACCAGCGCTTCGTCTTGCGCGTCCCTCCCAACCTCGCTCTCGCGGGAGCCGCGCCGCTCCTCTGCGCCGGAATCACCACCTACTCGCCGATGCGCCGCTGGGGCGTCACCAAAGGAAAGAAAGTCGGCGTGGTCGGCCTCGGCGGACTGGGCCACATGGGTGTGAAGTTTGCACACGCGTTTGGAGCCCACGTCGTTGTCTTCACGACTTCACCCAACAAGAAGGATAATGCGCTCCGGCTCGGCGCCGACGAAGCCGTTGTTTCCCGCAATGCCGGCGAGATGCAGAAACACGCCGGCAGCTTTGATTTCATCCTCGATGCCGTCTCCGCCGATCACGACATTAACGCGTATATACAACTGCTCCGCCGCGACGGCAACCTTACCCTCGTCGGCGCGCCGGCGAAGTCTCTGGCCGTCGCTGCAATGGGCCTTCTGTTCGGACGCCATAGCCTCTCCGGCTCGCTCATCGGCGGCATCGCCGAGACTCAAGAGATGCTCGACTTCTGCGGCGCGCATAACATCACCTCCGATGTCGAGATCATCCCCATCCAAAAGGTGAATGAGGCCTACGAGAGAATGCTTAGGTCCGATGTGAAGTACCGCTTCTCCATCGATATGGCTTCTCTAAAACCGGAGTAAACCGATTTCTGGCCAGAGCAAGAAACAGCATGCGAGTTGCCATTCTGGGTTCAGGGTTGATGGGCGGCAACGGTGGCCCGGAGCTGGCATATCGATTCGAGCGGATCAGGGAATAAGCTGTCCGAGTCAGCGCATGTGGAAGGAGCAATCAGCATGAGGAAAGAACCTTCAGCAGCCGAGAAGATGATTGGCGACTTCGCGCCCAAGCTGGTCGAATTGACCGACCGTGTGCTTTTTGGCGATGTGTGGGAACGCCCGGAGCTATCAAAGCGTGACCGTAGTCTAGTAACAGTGACGGCGCTGATTGCTTTGAATCGCCCCGATCAGTTGCGATTTCATCTGAAAAAAGCAGTGGAAAACGGACTTACGAAGGAGGAACTGGTCGAGGTAATTACGCACCTGGCGTTTTATGCGGGCTGGCCGAACGCGATGACCGCCATCATGATTGCGAAGGAGGTATTCTCGAAGGCGTGAAGACCAACGGCAAAACTGCGCTTCTGCCGCCGGCAGACAGGCTTGCGGGACTAAACCAACCAGACACGGTTAAATTGGCCCGTTTGATTGCCGCCTATGCCCCTCACGACGGTAGTTTTGAGCTACGCATCCCTGGTTTGACCGCCAGTCGCTCTTCGCGGACCAACGCGGAATGTGCGCATGCCCTGCGATTGCCCTCCTTGTGCATCATCGCGCAAGGAGCGAAGACCGTCATCGTGGGAGAGGAGGTGTATGAGTATGACGCATCGCGTATGCTCGTGTTCTCCGTTGCGCTACCCGTTGCCGCTCAAGTCACGCAAGCCAGCTATTCCGAGCCTTACCTCGCTCTACGGCTGGACCTCGATCCGCACAAGATTGCCGAACTTGTTTTGAAGGTGTATCCCCGCGGTGTGCCTCCCGTTCAAGAGAGGACGGCCGTTTACGTCACTCCGATCGACGTGAGTATCGTCAACGCCGCGACGAGACTAATGGAATGTCTAGCGCAGCCCGGGGATGTTGAACTCCTCGCCCCACTTATGGTGGATGAGATTTTGATCCGCCTGCTGCGGAGCCCCATTGGTGTTCGCGTAGCTCAAATGGGCTTCGCCGAGTCCAGTGTGGAGCGAGTTGCGAAGGCCATTTCCTGGTTGCGCGCCAACTTCTCTCAACCCATGAAGGTCGAAGATCTGGCCGAACTGGTGCACATGAGTGCTTCCTCTTTCCACGAGCACTTTAAGTCGGTCACTTCGATGAGCCCGCTGCAGTATCAAAAGGTGCTGCGGTTGCAAGAGGCGAGGCGTCTCATGTTGTCCGCGATGATGGATGCGGGTACTGCAGGTCAGCGCGTGGGCTATTTAAGCGCTTCGCAGTTCAGTAGAGAATACAGCCGCTTCTTCGGGAGTGCTCCGACCCGGGACATCGCAAGATTACGTAACGATTCTCGAGCCTGGGTCTAACGTCTCGCGTGGCGAATTGTCGGATCAACTGATTAGAAGGTGTTACATCGACCGGTTGAGCTGGCACGCCTTACCAGGAGCCAAGGAACAAAAGCGACGAGTGGCAGCACGGAATCCGCAAGGCCCGGTAAGACGGCCATTACATGCACACGTGACTCGACGCACAGAAAACCTGCCCAGAGACACGGATGTTTAGGGCAGCGGAGCCCGATCTTTTCCGCGCCGGCGAGGGGCGAATGTCAACACGGGTTAATTCGGTCGTTCGGTGGACAGCGCGCGTGACGGCGGTGGCCATCGCGGTCGTCTTTCTTATGTTTGTTGTCGGGGAGCCAAAGGGCCCTTTGCCGGGCATCCATTCGCGGGAGGGGGCCGGCATGCTGCTCCTATTCGGAGCGATTGCGGCCATGGTGCTCGCTTGGAAGTGGGAATTTCCAGCGGCACTGATTTCTCTGTTCGCGCTCGGGGCGTTTGCTGCGGTGGTTCACATAAACCGGTACGGTGTCTTGGCCATCCTGGCGATTCCGAACGTTCTGTTCCTGCTTGATTGGACGCTGCGGCGTTTGCATTCCACAGAAATTAGCAGAGCCAGCTGAATTTCAGTTGGATGCGTATCAGTCTGTTCCAACACCAAACTCACAGATTTCCCCTGCTTTTCTAAGATGCCCGATTAACGCGCGCTAATCGTCGAAGTGGGTACTAGCCTGCACATTTCCGGTTTGCCCGAGGCAGACATGGGCGTTCAGCTGTATTTTAGGAGGACAGTCTTCTTCGCCTTAACGTCCCTGACTCGCGCACTGGTGAGTTCACTTCTTCGCGGCGAACGCGCATGGCCCTGGGAGTCGGTTCAGCATGTTCCGGCAGAGCCCAATTAGCGCGTCGCCTTGGCTCGCCATCGGATCCTCATTGCGACCGACGAGGTAGTAGCTGCCCCTGGCAACCTGTATCTCGGTTGGGGTGACGCTGGCGAGGCAACCACTGCTGAGTTCCT
>Ga0326728_10004659_pt1 | contig 40083 bp, 39 predicted proteins | sample MB3enrmetagenome_FD_207602 | JGI IMG/M metagenome (GOLD analysis project Ga0326728, IMG submission 207602) | Lab enriched peat soil microbial communities from McLean, Ithaca, NY, United States - MB31MN | ecosystem: Environmental > Terrestrial > Soil > Wetlands > Peat | place: USA: New York... | reverse complement strand
ATCGAGCGAGGCATTCTCCGGGTTCGGTTGGACGCTGGGCGTACGCAACGACCACGTTCAACCATATTTCTTTGTGGGGGCCCAGAAAAATCTCCATTCGGAAATTACTTTTGGCAATCGGTCTAAAACTACCGTGTGTTGCGACATGAATGATGGAGTAGTGCCGAGGTGATTTGAGTCCTTGAATAAGCTCCTCCTTCATTCGCACGGTGATGTACTGAACTGGGATCTCCATGAGATTAAGCATGCGCAAAATGAACTGTCCTTCTGACCCAGGGTCGCCTGCTCCCAAGCACTCCAGAATAAGGACGCCTTTCTTCATACCGATTCGGGAGAATATTTCCCCAAACTTCGTCTAGCCGAAGGATTCCTTCTCGCAATCAGATCGTACAAATATGGCCAATACTCGGTGACATTGAGCCGGCCTCGAAGATCGCCCCGCACAAAGCCAGCCGTCCGTAGAACTCGATGTCTCTGGAGGTCGTCAAGGAAGACAGGTGCCCGCAGTTCACAAATCCGCCGAATTTCCGCCCTGTAATCGGACTTGCTCTTCCAATAATCGGCCCCTTTCTTCCAACCCGCGCGCTTTTCGTAGAACGCGCGCTCTTCACACCGGTATATGTATTTGATGCTTTTATTACCGGGTCCGGAAAAATAGAAAAGCACCAAGTCGCCTGCGTGAGCCTGTCCGGGGACGCTCCATTCACCTTTGGGATAAGCATCAAGATCCTCTTGGTATTCCTTCTTGACTGACATCACTCAGACGTTAAAGCCCAAACCAAATTCCCTCCGCAATTCCACGATGTTCAGCCGTTTCGGTGCGTCTGGCCAGTTGTGCTCCCAGCACACAATCCAATCACAGCCCTGAACTGGGTGGCCTTGATTCTTGAAATTCTTCGACTTGAACTCGAACTCGATACGAATCCTCTTTTCCTTGCCGTGCGATTTGAGAAATGCGATGCAGTCTGGATAGCCCGGTTTGATCTCTTCGATTCGCAACCGCCATCGCTTTGCCAGATGAGCAAAGAGGAATACGACACCCAACTCATTCTCAGGAGCGTAATTCATCGGCCCTTCGTCTAGCGCTTCGGGCCTCTCTATCAACTTACCGGTTGCCATGCTAATACCTCATTTACTTTGTTGGCGTCGTGGCGCGCATTGTAAGGAGACAGAGATTTGCCGTCAAGCGACAGACGGCCCGCAGCGGGGGAGAGATTCCTCGACAGGCTCGGAATGACAAAATGGGGGGGGCGCGGTGGGCGCGGAGAGAAGCTGCAATTGTGTTGACCGGGTCGGGAAAGTTCTCCATCAGTTAGCGCCATGACGACCGAGAATTCAGTGAAAATGCCGCATGGGGTGGAGAACGCGTATGCGTTTCAGATTTTCAACACGATCTCATTTGCGATCGTGCTGACGACGCCGATGCTATTGTACTTCAAGGGACTCGGCGCGTCGGGGACGGTGCTCGGCATCGTGACGGCGTTGCCGGCGTTGTTGAACATCCTGCAAATGCCGGCGGCACGATTTGTGGAGCAAGTGGGTTACCGCGCGTTCGTGTTGCGGGGATGGAGCCTGCGCAGCCTGTTCGTGCTCGGCATGGCGATGGTGCCGGTGTTGCCGGCGGCGATTGATCCCGCAACCCGGATGGCGCTGATGCTGTTCTTGCTGTTCGCATACAACACGTCGCGCGGCATCTCGGTATGCGGGTATCTGCCGTGGATCACGCAATGGATTCCCGAAGCCGTGCGGGGCCGTTATCTGTCGCGCGACCAGATGTGCAGCGCGGTGGCGACGGTAGCGACGCTGTTGGCGGCGGCGGGCTACTTCGGTTACGGAACGTCGGAGCACGCGTTCAGTGTGCTGTTCGCCGCCAGCTTTGTGACGGCTATCATCAGCCTGCTGTTTCTGCAGCGCATCCCCGACGTGGTGCCGCCGCCGCGTGAGCGGAGCGGAGAGCGGGTGCCGTGGAAGGAAATGGCGCTGTATCCGCCGTTCTTTCGGCTGCTCGTTTACAACGCCATCATCTTCGCCGCGCCGGCGGGTGGCAGCGTGTTCTGGGTGCCGTGCCTGCGCGACCAGTTTCAGTTGAGCGATGCGAAGATTCTGGTGATTGGCGCCATCACGCCGGCGGTCACGGCAGCGAGCTTGTTCTGGTTGGGGCACGTCGTGGATCGGGTGGGCAGCCGGCCGGTGCTGGCGTTGGCGAATGTGACGCTCGCGGCTCACTTCCTTTCGTGGGGCAGCCTCGGCGCGGGCTTACTGCCGTTGGCGTGGTGGAGTCTGTTGTTCATTCAATCAACCGCAGGACTGGCTCTCGCCGCATTGAATCTCGCGAACCAGCGTCTGGCGATGAGCATCGTGCCCGTGATGGGACGGAGCCATTTCCTGGCGTTGTTCAGCGTCGTCAACGGTCTGACACTTGGCGTGCTGCCGGTCGCTTGGGGCGTCGCTTTCGACAGTCTCGCTGGATGGCATATGAAATGGAACCGCTGGGAGTGGAATCACTTCAGCGCGCTTTACCTGGTGCTCGTCTTAACCGCGCTGGCAGCACAGGTCTGGCACAGGCGGCTCACCGAACCGCGCGCGATGACGACCGAGGCGTTCCTCAATGAACTGTTCTTGCGCACACCGGCACGCGCCTTGAGCCGGCTACTGGCGCGGCGGCCATTCTCCTGAGCTTGCCGTCGCCACCAGAATCCGTGTAAGCTCGGCGTGACATGATTGCACTTGTGGATTACGGCATGGGCAACCTGCGCAGCGTCGAGAAGGCGCTTGCGCGGGTCGGCGCCGACGTGCGCATCGTCAGCCGCCGTGAGGATATGCAGGCGGCAGACGCGCTCGTCGTGCCGGGCGTGGGCGCGTTCGGCGATTGCGTGAGGAATTTGGAGAAGGACGAATTGACGGGCGCCATTCGTGAGTTCATCGCCTCAAGGCGACCGTTTCTCGGTATTTGCCTCGGCTTCCAAGTGCTGTTCGAGTTCAGCGAAGAAGCGCCCGGCGTGGAAGGCTTGAGTATTTTCAAAGGTTCGGTGCCGAAGTTCACAGCGAACGGTCTCAAAGTTCCGCACATGGGCTGGAATCAGTTGCGCATCAGGCGGCGCGACTGTCCGCTATTGCAGGGTGTGAACGACGGCAGCTATGTGTATTTTGTGCACAGTTACTACTGTCAGCCGAAAGACAACTCACTGGTCTGCGGGACGACCGAATACGGGATCGAGTTTTGCTCGATGCTCTGGGACGATAACGTCTTCGCGACGCAGTTCCACCCCGAGAAGTCGCAGGCCGTCGGCTTGAAGATGCTGGAGAACTTTGTGAAGCTGACGGAGGCAAAGAATTGAAGAAACCATTTCTCGTTTACCCGGCAGTTGACCTCAAGGGCGGCAAAGTCGTGCGGTTGAAACAAGGCCGCGCCGACGCTGAAACGGTCTACAGCAATGATCCTGCCGCCGCTGCAAAACGTTGGGAAGACGCGGGCGCGCGTTACCTGCATGTGGTGGATCTGGACGGCGCGTTCCTCGGTACGCCGCGCAACTGGGACTCGCTGCGCGCGATCCTGAAGGCGGTGCAGATTCCCGTGCAATTCGGCGGCGGTCTGCGCACTCGCGCGCACATCGAGGATGTGCTGGAACTGGGGGTAGCGCGGGTGGTGGTCGGCACGAGGGCGTGCGAATCACCCGAATTCATGAGTGCGTTGGTGGCAGACTTCCGGTCGCGCATCGTCGTCGGCATTGATGCGCGTGACGGGTTCGTCGCTGTGAAAGGGTGGGTGGAACGCACGCGGTTTTCCGCAATCGACTTCGCGCAGCAAATCAGCCGCCTCGGCATCTCGAACGTCATTTTTACCGACATTGCGACGGACGGCACGCTGACGGGGCCGAACTACCAAGCCATCGAGGCCGTCTGTGCTGCGGTAAGATGTTTTGTCATCGCCTCAGGTGGCATCAGTTCCATCGACGATTTCCGCCGACTCCAACACATCGCCGAGCAGCACTCCAACCTCGTCGGTGTCATCATTGGGAAAGCGTTATACGACGGGCGTATCGACCTGAAGCAGTTGGAACGCTAGCGCGCACAAACCCCGCAGGATGGCCGCAAACTCGCGCAACGGGTTGTGATCAGAACAGAGTGGGCCGGGCCAAGCCATAAAGCAGACAACGCGAGCTACGGAATAATAACTTCCAAGCAGGCGAATGGCGGGTTGCCGTTAAGGTCCAGTACCTGAATCACTCGGCCGGAGAACTCACCTGAATCGCGCATCTGCTGCGACAACGGATCACCGAACTGAGTGTCGCGGAGGAATCGGGCGCTCTTGCCCGATTTGCTGGTCAACACTCTCGATTTTTGGACTGGGTGCAGTCGCTGGTCGAGGCAGCGACTTGAGCAAGGTGCTCTGATGATAACTGAGCGCAGACCGATTGGCTGAGGAAGCAGGCGCAGGCGCCTACCGCGTGATCGACACTTGATTTATCTCGTTCGGCAAAGGCACGGGAATTCCAAAGATGATATTGGTGGTATTGGCGAATGTGTTAGTCACGACGGATGATCAAGCTTCTTTGACCTACTAGGCCCGCACCTCAACGGCATCCCGCCTTTTCCGTGAGCATTCCCATTGTATCGCAACGGCATTCTAATCGACGCAATCTCTGTATCAATAATGACGGATCGATCAAGACGACTTGGTCGTCGCCGCCGGCGCCGTCAATTTTTTGGTTCCTCCATCGGTCTGGGACGCCCAGATCATCTCTCACAGGGCACAGTCGCCTTGCGCAACTTCCCCCCGCAATCCAAACTTTAGCACCCGCTCTTGCGCCGCGCGGAGGAGTGGTGGACTTTATTACTCCCATGTGCATATCAACCCTATGCAGTTGCGCCGCCCGCACGATTCGCACGCCAGCGTCGACGGCGATCACGGAAGACGTCTCCACCATCCCCGGCGTCAGGTCAGGGTTTCAACTTTTCCGGTGACGCCCCGACATTACGCGCCTGAGGCGAAAGCCGTCTCCGATTGTCGGCTCGTTTGACGACGGCAAACCGCATCCAATGCAGCACTCCTTCGACGGTTACTGGCATGTCACGCTCCACCTCAAACGCAGGCGCCACCAGTACCGATTCCTCGTGGCCGGCGTCTCCACGCTCGACTCCAAGTCATTCGGCACGCTCTCTCATCCCGACGGCGCCAAGAGCAACCTGTTGGAAGTGGGCTACTGAGTCAGTGCGGGTGACGGTGCTGGAGGATATGCGGCCGTTCGAGGCCGTGGGCGAGCATCAAGTCTTCGTCGCTCAACAGTGGCACGGTCGGGCCGTCGGCGACGATGACACCGCGATCCATCACGAGAGCACGCGGGCAAAGTTCAACGACCAGTTCGAGGTCGTGCGTAGCGATGATCTTCGTGGTGGGAATTTTCTGAAGCACCGCCTTCAACTCGCGTTTGCCGCGCGGATCAAGATCGGTGGTCGGTTCGTCGAGCACCAGCACGCGAGGTTCACACGCCAACACGCCCGCCAGACACACCCGCCGTTTCTCGCCGCGGCTGAGATGATGCGGCGCGCGGTTCTCTAAACCTTCCAACCCGACCTGGCGCAGTGCATCGTGCACCTTCGCACGAATCCCAGATTCGTTGTCCCCGAATTGCTGCGGTCCAAACGCGACGTCCTCAAAGACGGTGGGGCAAAAAAGCTGGTCATCCGGATCTTGGAACAACACGCCGACGGTGCGGCGGATTGCTTCCAAGTTTGCTTGGGAAACGGGTTGGCCAAAAACAAAAACTGACGGCGCGCCTTCGAATCGTTCGGGCAGGATTCCATTCAGGTGCAGGAGCAGCGTCGATTTGCCGGCGCCGTTCGGCCCGATCAGGCCGACGCATTCACCCTCGCCAACGCCGAAACTCATCCCGCGCAACGCTTCGCAGCCGTCGGGATAACGGAATTGCAATTCTCTAACTTCGGTGGCCGTCGTCATTTCCAACCCCGCGCGCACATTGCTGCGTAAATCCGTTCGGCGCGTTCCGACGCGCGCACGAAGAGTTGGCCGATCACCGTGGCCAACGTCTTCCAAGCATGCACGTGCGTCCGCGCAAACGTGCGGCTCGCCCGTGCCCGTTTCATCCGTTCCACCTCGTCGATCAGCACGAACAGATACCGGTACATCAGCGCCAGCGTCGTCACCAGCAACGCCGGCACACGCGCGCGCTGCAGCACCCGCAGCAACTCGGCGAACGGCGTCGTGTTCGCCAGTAGAACCATTGTGAACAAACACAGCGTGCTCTTCACCACAATGGTTGCGAACACTCTTCCGCCCGAAGGCTGGATGAGGGATAACAGCGCAACACCGAGCACGAACGGTTCGAGAAAGAGAAGTCGCTTCAGCAGAAAGTGCGGTGAAATCCTGCTTGCCGCCGCGACGCCAGCTAGGAAACTCACCACCAAGATGAAATAGGCGACACCGAAAATGGGAATGACCACTGTCGCGACTACCACACTCAGCGCCACCAACAGTTTCACCGCAGCCGAGAGCCGATGAACTGGGCTGTCCAGCCGACTGTAACGATCCAAAAAATCGCGGCGCATCAGTCTTGCTCGGAAGAAGATTTCGGCACCAGCGCGCGCGCCAGCAGGAATGCCAGTCCGAACACCACGACCGTGCCGATGACGCCCGCCAACGCCGTCGCCGCGCTCGCCGAGCCAACACCGGGAACCCTGTACTCCGGCATCGGCGCGCCCACGACCGACTCGCGCGCGGCCCGATGCGCAAAGCCAAAGGTCTCTGCGACCTTGTCGAGTCCGTCCGGCCACGAGCAGGCAAATGGCGCAACGAACAACGCCAGCCCCACCGCGATCAACGCGCCGTACAGGACGAATCCGCCCCAGCCTTCTCCCACGCCGGCGACACGCGGCGCGCCGTTCGCTTCGACCAGTTCGGGCCGCTCGTGCGCGACCGCAACAATCACGAGCGCGGTGATAATCGCTTCGCCGACGCCGATGAGCATATGAACATTGGCCATCGCGGGAAACGCGACTGACCACGGCAACGTGCCCGACAACGCCAGTTGCCCCGCGCAATTCACCGCCGCCACGACGGTCGAGCACCACGCCGCGAACGCCGCCGCCAGCACCGTGCCGTGCAGCCCCGCGAACAACCGCCGCGCGCCACCATAAACCGCGTAGCCGCAGAGCGAGCCGATAATCGCCATGTTGAATATATTTGCGCCGAGCGCCGTCACGCCGCCGTCGGCGAAGAGAAAACATTGCACGAGCAAAACCGCCGTCAGCACGACGACCGACGCGCCCGGCCCGAGCAACACCGCCGCCAGCGTCGCGCCGACAAGATGTCCTGACGTGCCGCCAACAACCGGGAAATTCAGCATCTGTGCGGCAAACACAAATGCCGCCGCCAGTCCCATCAACGGCACCCGCCGTGCCGGAAGCGTCATGCGCGCCTGCCGCATCGCCACTCCCAAACCCGCCGCCGACAATACCGCCGAGGCCGCCGCCGTCTTCGCATCCAAAAACCCATCAGGAATGTGCATGTCGAACCTCGCGTCAGTCCCGATGCGTGCTGGCGCAGCCGATCGCAACGTGTTCAATACCGTCCCGCGCAAGCAGATCAGCGCGCGTCATCCCGGCAAATCCTTTCCGGTGCTGGTGATCGTGAGCTTGCCGTGCTTGACCCCTTTGGCAGCGATAAGTTCGTCCGCCAGCTTCTTGATGTCAGCGGCCCGGCCGCGCACGGCGAGGATCTCGAGACAGTTGTCGTGGTCGAGATGACAGTGCAGCGCGGAGATAATCACCTCGCGGTGCTCATGTTGCAGGTCGGTCAGCAAATCCTGCAGATGGTGACGGTGATGGTCGTACACGAGCGTGATGCTGCCGGCGATCTCGCCCCTGCCCAGCTCCTGTCGGTGTTCGACGAGATGGGCGCGAATCATGTCCGCAATGGCTAGGGAACGGTTGTCATAACCCTTCTCGCGCGCCATGCGATCGAGTTCGTGCAGGAGTTTCTTGTCCAGAGACACGCTGAAGCGGGTGACCTTTTCCATAGTGTTACGATTTTTTATGATTGTAATACTGCCGATGCTTGTGTCAAGCGGTTTGTCGCGCGCCACGGACCGCCCATCAACCAGAGCACGATGGTCGGCTGCTGCGCTCGTTCGCTGAAATCGCGCCGCCGCTCGATGCAAAGACGGCAACACCGCGATCACCGGGGACACAACGTCGCATGCTGGTACAAGAGGGACATGTCCGACATCCAACGACAACGCGTCAGCTCCAGCGACATCGCGTCCATCGGCTTCGACGAAACGACCGTAACGCTGGAGATCGAGTTCCACGCGACGGGAGTTTACCGTTATTTTTCCGTTCCGAAGCCTGTTTGCGAAGAGTTGTCTGCGACTCCCTCGCCCGGCAAGTACTTCGTCCAGAACATCAAGGGCAAGTACTCGTGGGAAAAGGCGGCGTAAAGGGCGCGCCGCGTTCGTGCTCTTCGCGGTTCAATAAAACACTTTCCAAAGAAACAACCCGTGTGCAGTGGCTGTCTCGATAAGCGCCGTGCGTTTCTTGGTACGCATCAACTCGCGGAGTTGTCCGACCGTCAGCTTCCCTTCGCCCGCTTGCACGAGCGCGCCGACGATGGACCGCACCATTTTGTAAAGGAAACCGTCGGCACGGACGGAGATGGTCAGCAGTTGACCGCGTTTGGCGATCGCGAGCTTGGAGATCGTGCGGACCGGATTCTCAACCGTTCTCATCGGATTCGCTGACAACGCGGAAAAATCGTGTCGTCCTTGCAGTAATTTTGCAGCGCGACGCATCGCCGCAATGTTCAATGACTGCGGATGATGCCACGCGTACGCGCGGAGGAATGGATCAGCTGTTGCGCCGCAATCGATCTGATAGCGGTACTCCTTACCTTTGGCGGAGAACCGGGCATGGAACTTCGCGTCCACCTCTTGCAGTCGCAGGACGCGAATATCTCGTGGCAGATTGGCGTTGAGGGCACGGAGAAGAGTGAGTGGTGAGTGGCGCGTGGTGAGTGAACAGCTTGCGACCTGCGCCTTGGCGTGCACGCCAGCATCCGTCCGCCCTGAACCATGAACGCGGACGTGATGTCCTGCAATTCTCGTCAGTGCCCTTTCGAGAATCTCCTGCACGCTCCTAGCGTTGGACTGTAATTGCCAGCCGCCATACGCAGTGCCGTCGTAAGCAACGGTCAGCTTGAAATGACGAAGTGTAGTGTAGCCACGGCGCGCTGTCGCCGTGCGGCGCGCCGGCAGAGCGGCGCGGCTACAACCCTTTGTCCGGGTTCTGTGCATCCAGATAACTTTGCAGCATTAGTTGCGCGGCCAGCTTGTCGATCTTTTCCTTGCGATCTTTGCGTCTGACGTTCCCCTCCAGCAGGGCGCGCTCAGCCTGAACGCTGGTGAGCCGTTCGTCCCAGCGCTTGACCGGCAGCGTCGTAGCCCGCTGCAATGACGTGATGAATCGCAGCGTCCGCTCCGTTTGCAGGCTGGGCGATCCATTCATGCGCAGTGGCACCCCCACGACGATGATGTCGATACCGCGTTCTGCGGCGATCCGCAGAAGTTCGCGAACGACCGTCTGATCCGCGCCGCCCGCAAGATCGCCGAGCGATTGCGCAATCGTGCCCGATTCGTCGCTGATGGCCAGCCCGACGCGCTTCGTTCCAAAGTCGATGCCGAGGATTCTCATGTGCATTGTAGCCGCGATCCCCTTCGCGGCCTTCCCGCTGCCGCGAATACAATTCGCAGCTACAACAACGTCTTGTACTTCTTCTCTGCCGCCAGCTTGTTGACCAAGTGGCGCACTTTCTGGGCGTCAGTCTTGCGACACACGAGCGTGGCGTCGGGCGTGTGCACGATCACAAGATCGCGCACGCCGATGGCGGCGACGACGTGCATCCCGTCGCCGATGACGACGCAATTTGTCGCATCCAAGCCGACGAACTCGCCGCGCGCGACGTTGCCGTTGGCGTCCTTCGCAAAATGACGCTCGACCGCAGGCCAGTCGCCAACATCATCCCAATCGAAGTCCCCGTTGGCCACGACCACGTTGTCCGCTTTCTCCATGATCGCATAGTCCACAGAAATCTTCTGCATCTTCGCGTACTCCCGGGCGAGCGCCTGCGCAGACGACTTCGCGCCGGTCGATTGTTGAATGCGTTCGCAGCCGGCCCAAATATCGGGCGCATGTTTGCGAATCGCTTCGATGATGGCGCGGCACGACCACACAAACATGCCCGCGTTCCAGCGATACTCGCTGCTCTCAAAAAACCTCTTTGCAGTTTCCTGGTCAGGCTTCTCCACGAAACGCTGCGCCTTCCAAAACTGCGTGCTGAAAGCTGATGGCTGCGAGCTGAGAGCTTCCCCAATTTGGATGTACCCGAAGCCGGTGTGCGGGAACGTCGGCTTGATGCCGATGGTCACAAGAACGTCTTGCTCACGCGCGAGTGCCAGCGCATCCCCGACCACCTGCCGATACCGTTGTGCGTTTTCGATGTACGAATCCGCCGGAACAACCACCATGACCGCGTCGGGGTCTTGTTTGCCGATGAGCGCCGCCGCAAGCGCCACGCAGGGCGCGGTGTTGCGCCCAATCGGCTCGGCGACGATATGTTTGACACGCGGCAGTTGCCTGCGCACTTGCGAAGCTTGCTCGCGGTTGGTCACCACCATCATACGCGCGTCCCCGACCAACGGACGCAGCCGCTCCACGGTCTGCTGGATCATCGTTTTCTTGCCGACGATGGGAAGCAGTTGCTTCGGCAGCGTGCGCCGGCTCACCGGCCAGAACCGTTCGCCGTATCCGCCCGCCATGATGACCACCCAGTTCATATGTTTTATCGTGTTGTTGTAGCCGCGAAGACGCTTCGCGGCTACAATTTTTTCACCGCCTTGACCATTGCCGCGGCGAAGCGCGCAACGTGTTTTGGAGTGCGCCCTCCTGCAATCTGATTCACGATCGCGCTGCCGACGACGACAGCGTCCGCCGTCGCTGCCACGGCGTGCGCCTGCTGCGGCGTCGAAATCCCAAAGCCGACGGCAATGGGCCATGTCGTGTGCTTGCGGATCATGCGGACCGCCGGCTTGATCGATGACGAAATTGTCTTCTGCATACCCGTGACGCCTTCGCGCGAAACGTAGTAAACGAATCCCGACGCGTGCCGCGCAATTTTACGGACGCGCTTCTCGGGCGTCGTCGGCGCAATCAGATAAATCGGATGCACACCCGAGCGCTGCATTGCTTCCTCGTACGCAGCCGCTTCCTCGGGCGGCAAATCAAGCGCCAGCGCACCATCCACACCGGCCGCCGCAGCGTCACGCGCGAACTGCTTCACGCCGTGGCGATGAATGAGATTGAAGTAAATGTAGAGCACAATCGGCACCTGGCAGTTCCGTTTGCGCAACGCCGCGACCGTCTTCAGCACGCCTCCCAGCGTCGCCCCGCTGCGCAACGCGCGTTCGGCGGCGAGTTGATTTACGACGCCATCGGCCAGCGGGTCACTGAACGGCACGCCCAATTCCAGCACGTCCACACCGACGCGCTCGAACGCGTGCGCCAGTGCCGCCGTGGCCACCAGGCTCGGATCGCCCGCACAGATGTAAGCAATGAAGCCTTTCTGCTTCGCTTCGCGCAAAGCGCTGAATTTGGTATCGATTCGATTCATTAACTTAGTGACTTGTGATTTGTGATTCGTGGCCTGCCTTCCCAGTACCGATCACCGGACACCAATCATCGATCACAGCTTCGCAAGTAGATAAACCGCAACCCTTCGAGGGTCAATCTCGGATTCAAGTGCTGAATCTCAGGAATCTTGCGTCCGATCAGCCGCGCATAACCACCCGTACCGACGACGACCGCATTCCGCAACCCGCGCTCGCGTCGCAACGCATGCAGTATTTCCTTCACCAGCCCTCGATAGCCGACGACCGCTCCGACGCGCATGGCCGCGACCGTACTCTTGCCGATGATGAAACCCGGCTCCGCAACGCGGATGTGCGGCAGCAGCGCCGTCCGCTGATACAAATAGTCCGTCACCGCCGCCAGACCCGGCGCGATGACACCTCCGACATATTCGCGGCGGGCGTTGACGATGTCGAACGTGAGCGCCGTCCCGAAGTCCACGACGATGGCGGGCGCGCCGTACAACTCTGTGGCGCCCACTGCGTCGGCGAGCCGATCCGCGCCGATCTGTTTCTTGTTCGGGTAATTCACGCCGATCCCGAGATTGATGAACGCATTCACGATCAAGGGTCGGACGGGCAAAAGTCGCAGCAACTTCTTCGTCGCCGACGGCACGACAGAAGCCAGCACGACAGCGGAATGTGACCGCATCGCGGCAGGAATGCCGCTCCCACGAAGGATTGCCGCCGTCGGAACCTTCACCGTCCTCAGGATTCGCTCCTCATTTGCCAACGCAAAACTCGTGTTCGTATTGTTCGCGTTGACCAGCAAAGCAACATTCTGTTTTTTCATGTCTGTTCCACCACCAAGTCGCCGCCAAGAATTCTTTCGATCCGCCCATTGTCCCTGCGCAACAGCAGCGCGCCGTCCGCATCCAACGCTTGCGCGTGGCCTTCGATACGCCGTTTCCCCATCGTGACGACAACCTGCTTGCCCAGTGTGGTGCACAGCCGCGCCCACTCAGCGATGATCGAATCGAAATCCATCTGTGCCGTCAAGTACGCGTCGTCCAGCACCCGGAGGATCTCCGCCGCCAGCGCTGGACGATTGAACGTCCGACCCGCTTCCAGTTCCACCGAGGTCGCAATAGCCGCTACCTCCGACGGGAAATCCTCACGCCGGCAATTCACGTCAATCCCGATTCCCAGAATCGCGGACAATATCTCGTCGCCTTCAGCGCTCAACTCCGTCAAAATGCCCGCGACCTTTCGACCGTTGACCGTCACATCATTCGGCCACTTGATGCGCCCGTCCAATTTGGACGCTTTCCGAATCGCGCGCGCAACGGCGATGCTCGCCGCCACGGTGATGCGCGGCGCGCTGGAAAGAGGCAGGTTGGGGCGCAGCAACACCGAGAACCACAATCCCTTGCCACGCGGCGACGCCCATGCGCGTCCGTGCCGCCCGCGCCCTTTCGTCTGCGATTCCGCGAACACGACCAGCCCTTCGCCGCGTTGCGTCTTCGCCATGCGCGCGACAAGATCATTGGTCGAAGACGTCTGCTCAAACACCACAATCTCCGAGCCGATCACGCGCGGTTTCGACCTTGCATGGAAAGTTTCGAGGCGCGCCTTGATGTCGTCTGCGATCAAGCGGTCGGGCATTGCAACCAGCCGGTAGCCCAAGTGCGGATGCACTTCGATTTTGTAACCGAGCCGCTGGAGTTCTGCTATCTCTGCCGTGACGCCTGTAGTCGGTCGCTTCAGAACGCATTCCAGTTCGGTCAGCGGAACAAACTGCCCCCCCGCCCGATAAAACGCCTCCAAAATCGCCGCGCCCACGTTCATCGTGGTGGGCAGTCTAGCCGAAGGCATCGCTGAACTTAAGAAGAATCTCCCGCGTTGACGACCACGAACGAACTGATTACAAATGCGGGCGTGATTACCACGGCGCGAAGCGTAGCTGTTGGGCTTGCTGCCTGGTTGCTGGCGTTTGTGGTGGCGTACGCCGGCAGAATCAATCCCGTCCATCTCAACGCATGGGATTTGTTCCTGCTCGTCCTGAGCGCGCTTGTAGGATTTTTCACGGTAACCGCACTGGGGAAGATATACTGCCGCCACGGCAATGAGCGAGCCAACGCTGTGATGGTATTTGCCACATGCTGGTTTGTCGGAATCTATGCACCGATCACAGCAATCTGGGCCAACGCACCGTTTAACGCTTGGATGAGGGGCCAGACGATCAAGCCGAAACCAGATAGTTATAGGCCACTTCTTGTCGTCGCACTCGAAAAGACAGCCGTTTCGTACTATCTCGGTCTGCTGGTGGTCCTCTGCCTCGCCCGTTTTCTGGCGAACCACCAGAGGTCAGTTCGAAAACCGATCCTGCCTACGTCCCGTGTAAACCGATGGATGCTCTCAAAGGAAGACATCGCACTGGGAATGATCGGCTTCTTGGGCAGTATTGCTTTACTTGCGGGAACCCACTCACTCTTCGCCCGCCCCGAACAATGGGTGGGTTACACAGGCACGTCTTTTCTCCTCTGCTTTCTGGTGCGCTCGTTTCGACTGGAGTACATCGACACCAAGCGTCGGCTGCAAGAAACGGCCGCTCAAACCCTAGGCGAAACCCGCACCAAGCTCGGACTCCTCATTCTGGTTGCGGGTTGGGCGCCGCTGTCCCTGTGGCTGAAGGCCGTCGATTCCATGCACGAAAACCGGTTCTGGACTCTTACGGTGTTGGTGATGACCCTGTGGATATTCTTCAGTCTGGCAACCAAGAAGCAAGCTGACATGGTGGCAGAACGAGAGGAACTCTTGGGCCGGTTCGCGCTCCGAATTGGTCTGTGGGGAGGAATCGGGTTCAACCTTATCGTTATGGTATTCGTTTTCCCAGGCATCGCCAACAGAGAACTGGGAATTGCCCTCAATACGCCAACCCCTTTCGCCCTCACGGTAATCGCTATGGAGCCAGTGTGGGCTGCCATGTTTTTGACCGGCATCGGGTTTTTCGGGCCTCTCCTTCTCCCGTTGTTGCTCCGACGAGAGGTTCGCGCCAGCGAGTTGATTGCAGGCTCTGTGCAAGGCGGCATAGTAGCTGCAACGGCGAGCAGCCTATTGCTGGTCTTCTTTGCCTTGAGCGTTTCAGAGTGTACCGTGGTGAATCTTCCGGCAAATCGAACCGTTCTAACTGCTTCGCAGAATCTGATGGAAAGATTCACACGGGGAGAATGGATTCCCTTGGCTCGCACCTATATGGCCTTCTTCCTTGCCTTTTGCGCTGTGACCGGACTGGCATGGGCCATCGGCACTGCCATCCATTGCGCTTTCTTCTGGCTTTGGAAGCGGCTCGGAGGGGAAAAGCTAGACGACCTGCTCCGTGGCTATTTCCAAAGAAAAATCCACCGCTCTTGCTGAGTGCGTGAGGGCACCAACGCTGATGTAGTCCACGCCGGTGGCGGCAATGGCGTCAACGTTGGCAAGGCGAACGCCACCGCTGGCTTCGGTCCTGGCACGGCCACAAACCAGCTCCACCGCTTCGCGCAGTTCGTCGGGCGTCATGTTGTCGAGAAGGATATGGTCGGCACCGGCAGCGAGTGCTTCTTCGACCTGCTCCAATGTGTCGGCTTCGATGATGATCGGCGCTTGCGGATGATTCTTACGCACGGCAGCGACGGCATCGCCGAGCGCGTTCGGACCGAGCCGAGAGAGAACGACGCGGTGGTTGTCTTTGATCATCACGGCATCGAACAGTCCCATCCGATGATTCGTGCCGCCGCCGACTGCGACCGCGTATTTTTCCAGCAACCGGAGCGTTGGCGTCGTCTTGCGTGTGTCGAGAATCTGCGGCTTCACAGGCACGGAGGCCTGAGCCGCCAGATCAACGAACTGACGCGTGAGCGTAGCAATGCCGCTGAGCCGTTGGAGAAAATTCAGCGCCGTGCGTTCGCCGGTGAGAATCGCGCGGGCCGGGCCGCTGAGCACACAGACGCGTTCACCCTGCCCGACGACGTCGCCTTCACGATGCACGGTTTTCACCGACACCTTGGCGTCAAGTTCGTGAAACACGGCTTCAGCGAGCGGTAAGCCGGCGACAACGCACGGTTCGTTGGCAACAATCACCGCATCGGCGTACGCGTCGGCAGGGATGGCTGATTCGGTTGTGATGTCGCCCGCGCCGACATCTTCGGCGAGGGCGGCGCGGACGATCGAGCGAATTACGTCAAGGGCAAGCGTGGTCATTGGCGCGGAGAATACCACAAAAATGCTTCACATTGTAGCCGCGAGCCTGCTCGCGGTAATCTGCAAGAAAACCCACGAATAGGATTCGCGGCTACAGCAAATGTGCGAAGAATGTGGCCCCGAGCAGGTTCGCGGTCACAATTCCAGCGGATGCATCTCGCCCGCAAACGGCCAAATCCTCAGGTCTCTTTGCCAAACCGTGACGAACTGGGTTTTGCCGAACGTACTCCCACTTCGACGCATAACTTTCATCCGAGCACAGGATATGATCGAAGAACTCACGCTGCCACAGCGGCTACGGGTAACCCACCGGACGCAAGGTCTTGGAGACGAAAGAACGGAATCCTTGAACGCATTTGGGTAGGCTCGCATCGCAGGCAAGCGGCGCGATGAAGAAGTGAACGTGATCTGGCATGACGACGTAACGACCACTTCGCCAGTCACCAAGATGTTGCCAGGCAGCGCATATTGCCTCATGGGCCTGCGCGTTTGCCAATATCTTCTGGCGTGACGCAGTGCAACAGGTGACCAAGTAGATGATCGCGGCATCCGCTGGCGGCCAGACCGGGACCCGTTTGAGATGCTCGTACACTTGGCCGTTGCAGTCGCGAGCCTCGCCCGCGACGATCAACAAGCAAAGGACAGCAAACAAACCGCGAGCAGGCGCGCGGCCACAAATGTTAGAAACGCCGTTGCTTCGTGCGTTTCCTCTTCACCGCGTTCACTTTCAGTTTGGGGCCGTATTTCACCTGGCGTTTCACCGGTTCAGCCGCGACAGGATCCGATCCTCCATCCTTCTTCAACTCTGTGATCTGGTCGCGGAGGATGGCGGCTTTCTCAAACTGCAGGTTCTCAGCGGCTTCGAGCATTTCCTGTTCAAGTTCACGCAGCACCTCAGCGGTGCGGTAGCCGCCACGGCTTTCGCGGACGACCGACGCTTCAACTTCGCGCGCCTCCGTCAACTCGGCGAGACTTAGTTGCAGTTCGCGTTTCACCGTCTTCGGCGTTATGTTGTGCTCCTTGTTGTAGGCCAGTTGCTTGGTGCGACGGTACTCGGTCGTCTCGATGAATTTCTTGATCGAATCGGTCATCACGTCGGCGTAGAGAATCACTTCGGCATTGATGTGACGCGCGGCGCGGCCGGCAGTTTGAATCAATGACGTGGCGCTGCGCAAAAAGCCTTCCTTGTCGGCGTCGAGGATGGCGACGAGCGAAACCTCGGGCAGGTCGAGTCCTTCGCGAAGCAGATTGATGCCGACCAGCACATCGAAATCAGCGGCGCGCAGTCCGCGCAGCACCTCGACGCGTTCGATGGCGTCGATTTCGCTGTGGAGATATTTTACCCGAATGCCAACATCGCGCAGATAATCAGTCAAATCTTCCGCCGTGCGTTTCGTAAGCGTTGTCACGAGCACGCGTTCGTGGCGCTCGGCACGGGCACCGCATTGTTCGATGAGATCGTCGATCTGGCCTTTCAACGGTTTGACGGTCACCGGCGGATCGACCAATCCCGTCGGGCGTATGATCTGTTCGGCGACGACTGAGCTGTGCTGGAGTTCGTATGGGCCGGGCGTCGCGGAAATGAAGATGGATTGACCGATCAAGCTCTCAAACTCTTGGAAGTTGAGCGGACGATTGTCCAGCGCGCTCGGCAAACGGAAACCGTGCTCGATGAGCGTCGTCTTGCGCGAGCGGTCGCCAGCATACATCCCGCCGATCTGTGAGACCGTGACGTGCGATTCGTCCACGATCAGCAGGTAGTCCTTTGGGAAGAAATCCAGCAGACAGAACGGGCGTTCGCCCGCCGCGCGCCCGCTGATATGGCGCGAGTAGTTCTCGATGCCCGCGCAGAACCCCATTTCCATGAGCATCTCTAGATCGTACATCGTCCGCGAATAGATGCGCTGTGCTTCGAGCAGTTTGCCTTGCGACTCGAACCAAGCGACACGCTCCTTAAGTTCGGCTTTGATTGACTCAACGGCGCCCGTGATCTTGTGGTACGGCGTGACCCAATGCTTCGCGGGATAAATGGAGACCGTGTTCACCTCCTCCCGCTTCTTGCCCGTCAACGGATCGCATCGGGTAATCCGCTCAATCTGGTCGCCCGCGAACTCGATACGAACGGCCTCCTCCGTATAACTGGGACAAATCTCGACCGTATCGCCGCGCGCACGGAAATTGCCGCGTGTGAACTCGATGTCGTTACGGTTGTACTGCATGTCCACCAGCTTCCGCAGCAGATCGTCGCGTGACAATTCGCTGCCGATGCTGATTAGCGCCATCATCTCAAAGTAATCCTCGGGCGATCCCAACCCATAGATGCACGACACGCTGGCGACCACGATCACGTCCCGGCGCGAGAGCAACGAGCTCGTCGTCGAAAGCCGGAGTTTTTCGATCTGCTCGTTGATACTGGCGTCCTTCTCGATGTAGGTGTCGGTCTGCGGGATGTAGGCTTCGGGCTGGTAGTAGTCGTAATAGCTGACGAAATACTCGACGGCGTTGCGCGGGAAGAACTGCTTGAACTCGCTGAAAAGTTGTGCGGCGAGTGTCTTGTTATGCGAAATCACCAGCGTCGGCCGATCCAACTGCTGGATGACATTGGCCATCGTGAACGTCTTGCCGCTGCCGGTGACGCCGAGCAGCGTCTGGTAGCGATTCCCAGCGCGCAGCGATGCCGTCAGCGCCTTGATCGCCTGTGGTTGGTCGCCTCGCGGTTTGTACTTGCTGATGAGCTGAAAGGGCATGCGGAGCATTGTAGTCCCAACGTCCGATCGGGGCAATTCGCAAGCTACCGGTGATGACACGGGGTGCGAGCAGGCCCGGCTACAATGTGTTGTGATGACTGCGTGGGGGTTCCAGCGCCACGGCAGCTCACAGCGTTTCGGCCAGCCAATCCAGGGTTTCGTCGATGACGCGGCGTTCCCAGATGTGTCGGGTGAAGGTGTGGTCGGCGCGGTCGATGATGACTTTCTTGAGGAGCCGTTTCGGCGAACGCAAGGCGCGTTCGTACATGTCGGTGTGTTGCACGGGCACGGTTTCGTCGCCCGAGCCGTGCACAATCAGCACGGGGCATTTGGATCTGATGATCTCGCGCAGCGGTTTCATTTCGGCGAACTGGCGGATGAATTGGACGCCAACCATGTTGCCCTCGTAATCGGTGATACCCGTTTGCGCGAGCGACGCGACGGCTTCGGGCGTGGAAAGTCCGTCGAGGATGCCCGCGCCCTCGGCCACCGGCGCCCAGAGGACGAGCGTTTTGACGCGGCTTTTCTCTCGCGCGACGACGTGAGACGCGATGGCGCCGCCCATGCTCATGCCGATCAACGCGAGCCGGCGTGAGTTGACACGTTTGTAGCGGGCCAGAAACCGGATCGCCTCCAACGCGTCGGCAATCTCCGAGCGGATCGTGAGGTTCTCAAATTCTCCCGCGCTGTCACCCGAGCCGCGAAAATCAAAGCGCAGGCTGGCGACGCCCTGTTCGGCCAGCCGGCGCGAAAGTTTCACAAACATCCGGTGGCTTTCCGTCTTGGTGCCGGTGAACCCGTGCAGCAGCAGCGCGCCGGGAAACCGGCCGCGCCCGCCGGGCACGTGCATCATGCCGACGATCTGTTGGCCTTTGGAGTCGAAGACGACCGGTGTTTCCATCGCGGCGCATAGTAGCCAGAAGACCCATCGATGTGCAAGCAATGCAAACCCTCACCCTGACGCTCGCCCCTTCGTTAAAGGGAGAGGGTGGAATTCCTCTCCCCGTGTTTGGGGAGAGAATCAATGTGAGGGGTGCTTGTCGTTGCCAAAGCACTGAGCGACGACTACACTGCGCCGTCATGCCGATCAACGCGGATTATCACATGCACACGCCGCTCTGCCAACACGCGGCAGGCCCGATGGAGGCGTACGTCGAACGCGCCATCGAGCTTGGGCTGCGCGAAATCGGTTTCTCCGACCACAACCCGCTGCCGCACGGCTTCGGCGCGAACGTGCGGATGAAAGAAAGCGAGTTGGACTACTACGTGAAGCTTATTCAAGACCTTCGCTTTACGTATCGTGGACGAATCGACGTGATGCTCGGGTTGGAACTGGATTTCGTCGAAGGGCTGGAAGATTATCTCGAACAGCAGGTCGCCGCATACCCGTGGGACTACATCATCGGATCCATTCATTATCTGGACCGGGAATGCCGCGCCGGTGCCTGGGGAAAAACTGCGCCGGCCGACGTTGAGGCTCACTACGCACGGTACTTTGAACTGGTACGAAGACTCGCTGATAGCGGATTGTGTGACCTGATTGCGCATTTCGATGTGGCGAAACGAATCGGGCAACCGCCGACGGAATGTTCCGCCGACGACATCGCGCAAACGCTGAGGGAAATCGCCCACGCCGGACTTTGCATTGAGATCAACACGTCGGGTTACCGTCACTCCGACGTTGTGACGCCGGAACCGTACCCGAGTTTTCCGATCATCGAACAGGCGCTCGCGCTCGACATTCCGCTGATGGTGAACTCGGACGCACACGCGCCGGATCAGGTGGGACTCAAGTTCGCAGAGATCGAAAGATTGTTGCGCAGCAAAGGTTGCGCGGAACTGGCGAAGTTCGAGCGGCGGAAGCGCGAGATGTACGAACTGTGAGTTACAACACCGTCTGCGCTTGGTGCGGGGCATGGTCGGCACGCCACGACACGATGATGTAGAGCACCACGCCGATGCAGATGGCGCTGTCGGCGACGTTGAACGCGGGCCAGTGACGCGCGCCGACACAAAAATCCAGAAAATCAATCACGTGGTGGACTCGCACCCGGTCGATCAGATTGCCGACGATCCCGCCTGCGATCAGCCCGAGCGCGACGGCATTGCCGGCCCGCTGGAGTTGAAAGGAATGCCGAAACAGGTAAAGAGCCAAGATCGTGAGCACGGACACGATGGCCAGCACCTCGTTGCGATTCTGCAAGATTCCCCACGCGGCGCCGGTGTTGCGCCAATCGACGAGGTTGAAGAATCCGCCAATGATGGCACGCGATTCTTCCGTGCCGATGAAGCGCACAACAAGCAGTTTGGTCATTTGGTCGAGAAGGACAACGGCTGCGGCAATGAGGACGACCCGCCTCACGCGTTACTCCTCGGCTTCTTCGCTGTCGCCACCTTCTTCTTCGCTCGTTTCGCTGAACACGGCCGCGGGTTGGCTGGGACGACGATGCTCCTTCTCGACCCCCGACTGGCACTGGACGCACAGACGAGCGAACGGAACCGCTTGAAGCCGCTCTTTGCGGATCGGCTTTTCGCAGTTGGCGCACAAGCCATACGTGCTTTGCTCGAGCCGCTTCAGCGCCTCCTCGATTTCGTAGAGCGCCTCCTGTTCGTTGGAGACGAGGCTGAGGGCGAATTCGCGGTCGAAATTGTCTGTGCCCGCATCGGCCATGTGCAGGCTGTAGCCGCTCAGTTCTCCCGACGCGTCGCGGTGGGAGCGCTTCAGGTTATCGCTTGCCAGAAAGTTCACCCCATCAATCAAATGGTCGCGCAACTCCAAGAGCATCCCCTTGTATTTGGCGGCTTCCTCTTTCGAGAGCCTGAGTTTCTTTGGTTCACGCGGCTCAACGGCTGCGCGAGGCGACCGTGCAACCGGCTTTGCAGCCTTGCGTCTGGAAACGGCTGTGGTTTTCTTCAAACGCATGATTGACTTGGTTTTCCCTTTCGCCCGTACGGCAATGGTCTTCTTTCTGGTTTGTTGCTTCATTTTCTTCATAACTTCGCCAGCATCCCTACGGCTTTGACTTCACGACTCGTTGAATCACTTCGACGCATCGCCCGCAAAGCTCCGCATATTTCCGATCCGCCCCGACATCCTCGCTCCAACGCCAGCAACGAACGCACTTCCTCCCAGCGGCCGAGGTGACTTTCACCCGCAACGCGCCATCCGTCGGTTTCCCGACCCGAGCCTGTGACACAATCAACAGTGTTTCCAGCAGCGGCCCGAAATCCTCCAGCACTTGGCGCGTCGCATCCGAGTCAGGCTGGATCTCGACTTGCGCCTCCAACGATTTGCCAATCGTCTTTTGCTGCCGCGCCTTTTCCAATTCCAGCGATGCCACGCGGCGCACTTCCAACAGCTTCTCCCAGCACGCCTCCAACCCTCGGTCGCGCAGGCTTTCGTCCGCCGACGGAAGCCCCGCCCGATGCACCGACTCCGTTTCGCGCGCCGGCAGAAACGTCCATACTTCTTCCGCCGTGAACGGCATCACCGGAGCGATCAACTTGGCCAACGTCGTGACGGTCTGATAAATCGCCGTCTGAGCCGAGCGTCGTTCCGTTGAATCGGGCGAGAGCGTATACAACAGGTCCTTCATCACGTCAACGTAAAATGATGAAATTTCCACGGCGCAGAAAGCATTCACCAAATGATACACGCGGTGGAACTCGAAGGTTTCGTACGCCTCACCCAAGTCGGCGACCAACCCTTGCAAACGGGACAACAGCCAGCGATCAATCGGCGAAAGCTTGTTGTGCGCAACCGCGTGCTTGGCGGGATCGAAGTCGTACAGGTTCGCCAGCAGAATCCGCAGCGTGTTGCGGATCTTGAAGTACGTCTCACCGATCCGCGCAAAAATCTCCTCCGATAGCGGGATGTCACCATGATAATCCTCGCTTGTCACCCACAGCCGCAGCACATCCGCGCCGAAGCGGTTGATGTAATCCTCGGCGTTGGCGGGTTTCCCAGCACTCTTGGAAACCTTTTGTTTCTTGCCCGTCTCCTCAACCTGCGCCACTAAGAAGCCATGCGTCACGACCGTTTTGAACGGCGATTTCCCTTCCGTCGCCATCGCAGTCAGCAGTGACGACTGAAACCAACCGCGGTGTTGGTCGCTGCCTTCGAGGTACACGTCGGCGGGATACGCAAGCTGCGCGTTTGTCTTCAACACCGCACGATGGCTCACCCCCGATTCAAACCACACGTCCACGATGTCGGGACTTTTTTCCAGATTCGCTGAGCCGCACGCGGGACAGTTCGCTTCGCCGAACAATTCCTTCACGCTCTGTTCGAACCAGATGTCCACGCCCTGCTTCGCAACGCGCTCGCGGAATTTCAAAATCAACTCGCGACTGAGAATCGGCTTTCCGCAATCGCGGCATTGCAGGAACGGCAGCGGAACGCCCCACGCGCGCTGACGCGACACGCACCAATCAGGCCGCTGCTCGACGGTGCCGCTGATCCGATTCTGTCCCCACGCGGGGACCCACTTCACTTTCTTCACCTCGTCAAGCGCGCTCTGGCGCAGCCCACGATGATCCAGCGCGATGAACCACTGCTCCATCGCGCGGAAAATGATCGGGTTCTTGCACCGCCAGCAGTGCGGATACGAATGCTTCACGTCCGCACTCGCAGCGAGCGCCCCGATCTTGTGGAGATGCTCAACGATCACCTTGTTCGCCTTGAAAACAAATTGCCCCGCGAATTGTCCCGCTTCCGCCGTAAACACACCGCCGTCATCCACCGGCGCGAGCGTTTTCAGTCCGTACTTCTGTCCGATCTCGTAATCCTCAGCGCCATGACCCGGCGCGGTGTGCACCAACCCCGTCCCTTGTTCCAGCGTCACGTAAGGCGACAAGATGATCGGGGAATCGCGCTCCATGAATGGATGACGGCTGATCAACCCTTCGAGGTCCCGACCCGAAATCTTTTCTTCAATGTTGAGTTCAACGCCGCAAACCTTGCCGACTTGCTCGACGAGACCTTCTGCAACAATCCAAATTTCGCCGTTGACCTTCGCCCGCACATATGCGAATTCCGGCTTCGCCGCGATGGCTAAGTTCGCTGGCAACGTCCACGGCGTCGTCGTCCAAATCACCGCGAACTCGTTCGCGCGATCCTTCACAGGAAACTTCACGTACACGGAAGGCGAGGTGTGATCGGCGTATTCGACTTCCGCCTCCGCCAGCGCCGTGCGACACGTCGCGCACCAATACACCGGTTTTTTGCCGCGATAGATGTAACCGTCGCCGACCATGTCCGCCAACGCGCCAATGATTTCAGCCTCGTACTGCGGAGTCATCGTCAGGTAAGGCCGTTCCCAGTCGCCGAACACGCCGCAGCGTTTGAACTGTCGCCGCTGGATTTCGATGTACTTCTCCGCGTACGCCCGGCAACGCCTGCGCAGCTCGGCCTGCGAGATGGTCTTTGCCTTGTCACCGAGATCCTTCTTCACCTTGTACTCGATCGGCTGACCGTGGCAATCCCAGCCGGGAACATAAGGCACGCGGAACCCGCGCATCGTCTTGTACTTGACGATCACGTCCTTGAGGATTTTGTTCAACGCCGTGCCAATGTGCACATCGCCGTTGGCAAAAGGCGGCCCGTCGTGGAGAACAAACAGCGGCGCATCGCGCCGTGCTGCCTGAATCGTCTCGTAAAGCTTCTGTTCCTCCCAACGCGCGAGGATTTGCGGTTCCCGCTGGGACAGATTCGCCTTCATCGGGAAGTCGGTCTTCGGAAGATTCAGCGTGTGTTTGTAATTGATCTGGTTCATTTTCCCGGCCAAAAGCGCGCAAAAGTAGCACGCTGACCATGGAGTGTCAACGACCGCTGACGGCTTGAAACGGCTCGGTCATCCACAGATTCACAGGGATTTTCACGGATGTATCTCGTCGTCTGCAGAACGAACGAGAAATCATCGTCATCCTACCACCATCACCCAAACCTTCCGAGTCCTAGGCCCGTCGAATTCGCAGAAGAAAACGCCCTGCCACGTGCCGAACTGGAGTTTGCCGTTGCGCACCGGCACATGAACGCTGTGGCCCATCAGGCTCGATTTCACATGCGCGGCCGTGTTGCCTTCGCCGTGCTGATAATATGGATCTTTCCAAGGCACGGCCTTGTCCAACGCGTAGATGATGTCCGCCACAACGTCGGGGTCGGCATTCTCGTTGATTGTAATCCCCGCTGTCGTGTGCGGCACGAACACGGTGCACACGCCTTCCTTCACCCCCGATTCATCTACCGCGCGCTGGATTTGGTCCGTGATTTCCACGAACTGCGCGTGTTGGGTGGTGCGAACAGCCAGTTCAGTCATTGCCCGGCTCTAGAAAAAACTCATGTTCGCCGCGAAACTTGGCTGTTTGGATGTAGCTGCCGTTTGCCGTGTTTGCGGTGACGACGAGGTGCAGGGAGACGTTGACCTGTTTCGCACTGATTCTTCGCACGATGAGATAACCGCTGAATGCCCTTCCTTCCGAGCGAGGGCCGGATCGTGTGACGGTGAATTGGGGTTTCACGTTGTCGGACGGGATTAGAAGCTTCTGGTTGAGCCGGAAGTTCCGCACCTCGAGTAACAGTACCTGATCTTCCTCAATGTCAGGGCCGTTGAGGACGGTGTCCAAGTGGCGGGTGATCTTGAGAACGAGCGGACCGCTCTGCACGTCGTTCGGGCTGGCCGCCAGCAGCGGCGTGAGCTGTTTGAACGTCGTCGTCGTGGACGCAATGTGACTATAGCCACATCCAGAGGCCAATGCCAGAATAGTCGCTGCGATAATCGGTTTCATGATTCAGCATGCACCTGTTGGCAACATTATGCAGTGAAACCATGCGGGTGACAAGAACAAGCGCAGTCCCTCCTGCTCTGGCTGGCTGCTGTGCCCATCACGAGAACTCTTTTAGAATCTCCATAACTTCTTCATCGGACACCTGGGTGAAATCTTGGTAAAATTGGCCGACGCCGCCGAACCACTCCGGGGTGGACAGGCAAACGACATCGGCCACCTCGGGCATGGATCGGAGCGTCTGGAACGCTTCGGGTGAACCCACGGGCACGGCGACGACAATCCTCTGCGGACGGCTGAGCGAGATCGCTTGCACAGCGGCGGTCATGCTGGCGCCCGTCGCCAGCCCGTCGTCGACGAGAATCACGGTGCGATTTGCCGGCGGGACTCTCGGTCTGACCTTGCGATACGCCCGACTCTGTTGTTTGATCTCTCCGTGGCGCTCTTTGATTTCGTGGTCAATGTAAACCCGGTCTGCCTCCACCGCCTGCGCGATTCCCCGATTAACGAACGCGTTGGCGTCCTCACCGATGGCGCCAAGAGCCAGCTCCGGGTTGTCGGGCGCACGCAGCTTCTTGACGAAAAGGACATCCAACTGACAACCGAGTTTGCGCGCGATCTCCGCACCAACGAGCACGCCGCCCCGGGGCAGCGCCAGAATCAGCGGGTTTGACGCGCGGAATTTTTCCAGCGCCCGTGCGAGCTGCTGGCCGGCCTGGATGCGGTCATCGAACATTCGCTCACCTCCGGTGTTGCTGCGCCCTATCTTGACTCCACGCTTTTTTTGTACGCCAAGATGCCTTCGGCAACGGCTTTTGCCAGTTGTTCGCGATACTCGGGCGTCAAAATCTTCTGTTCCTCGATGCGGTTGGTGAGAAAGCCTGCCTCCACCAAAATCGCGGGGCACGACGCGTAGCGCAATACGTAGAACCGTGCGCGGCGCACGCCGCGATCGACGGCGCCCGTCGTGCGCAGCAGGGATTTTTGGACGCAGTGCGCCAGCCACACGTTTTTCTCGTCGAAACGATTGCCCGGCGACGGTTCGTCGTCGCCGCGCTCGAGACGTCGCGACGAAGCGTCGGCGGTCGAAACCGTTCCCGCTGGCGGCACGCAATAGGTTTCGATCCCGTCGGCAACGCCACCCGAATTGAAATGAATACTGACAAACAGGTCGGCATGTTTGGATTCTGCAAAGTCGACACGATCTTCGAGCGACACCGTGCTGTCCGTTGTGCGGGTCAGGACGGACGGGAGACGTTCGTGTTCCAGATAACGCTCAAGGCGCATCGCGAGATCGAGCGTCATTTCCTTTTCGATTCCCGAGTTGCCGCGCGTGCCACGGTCGCCGCCGCCGTGGCCGGGATCGATCACAATCGTGTGGATGACCGACGGCATTCGCGAGCAGCCTCGCCGCAAAACGGGATCGATTGTTTTCAGCACGTCCACCGCGGCAATCCAAAGTTGCCCGCGCGCCGACAAAACGGGCGTGCTGAGCCAGTGTTCGACTCCGTCGAGCTTGATCTCGCGGCGGTCGGCCTGCAGAAAAAGCTGCGCGAAGGCGGTCTGATATTCCGCGCGCTCGCTCGAACCGCTTCTGTTGCGTCCCAAGTTGTAGTAGCGAGCGAGTTCACCGATGGCAACGTATTCGCCGCCGGCCAGCCGATGCGCATTCAACGTCGAACTCTCCCCCCACGCCGCAACGGCAGCGCAAACGACGACAAAACTACAGATGGCTTTCAGTGAGTTTCGCAACAATGTACCCCGATCTTCCTCCGAACAGTCGCATTAAATCGCACGAATCGCCCTATGAATTCAAGGGGAATGCTCGGGATTCGTAGGATCGCGCATCCTGAGCCAACAGGCTGGCGTGGCTCTTGATAGAACGATGAGTGTGAGGCAAGACACCGGAAAGGACGGGTCGCGTGATATTCCCTGACGCCGCTGAGCGGCACGAAATTGGTTCTTGGCCGGGCGAACAGCTCAGGATGCTTCCACAGCGGTCATTGAGTCAGGCGCAGCAGGATTTGCTCGGCGATCTGCTTGAATACCGAATCCAGTTCCGATGGATCGTTGGCAATCAAAGCCATACCCACCGGCTGGTTGGGGTTGAACGTTGGACTATTTGGATCGTTCGCCACTTGTTGCAGGAATGTGAGATTCACAGGCTGACTCGGCGCGTTGCCCAGCCCGGCGCAAAAGACGTACATACCTTGGGCGCGCATTTGATTCGCGATGTACTCGCAATCGGATTCCGAATCTGCCGTAATGCCGTCGGTGGTAAACGATGTGCCTGGGCCTTTTAACGGCGAGTCATACGAGTTCGCACTGCAACCATTGCACGAGCCGCCGGACATCTGGCCATTGTCGGGGGCGCTACAGTGAACATCTTCCTGGCCGCTCTCTGTGACAGGAGCATTGGTCGCGAAAAATGCGGCTCCGCTGCCCGACTGATCATAGCCGCCAAAGTTGAAGATTTGCCCGCAACCCAGCGTTTGTTGAATCATGTTGGCTAGGCCGTCCGTGAAGAACACGACGACGTTGATCACATTCTGACCGGTGGGAACGGGAACCGCGTTTAGCTGAACAAGCGCATTGGTCAAACCGCCGGGGGAAAAGGTGCCGCCGGCATAAACGAGATTGCTGGCGGCGGTGGATATCGCGGTCTTGAACGGGCTGCCAATTGGAATGTTGTTGGTAACGGTCGAAGCAAAGCTGTCCATTCCGATCTGATCTACTGCCTCATCAAAAAAACTGACAAAAGTCGTGACGGCGCCGGGAAGGAATCCACCGCCCTTGGTGGTGCCAGTTGTCGGGTTCATCGATCCGGAGCGATCCAGCACCAGTTCTATATTCACCCTCGATTCTGTCGCTTGTGCGCTGGCGCCGACCGTAAGTGTTCTGAACTGCGGCAAAACGCGGATGAAAAATGTGTTGATCACAGCCGTGGCGCTGACATTGATGTAGTTATTCGAGTTGACCGGGTCGGTGCTGAAGCTGATCGTGGGTGTGACCGTTCCGAAGTCGCGGCCGGACGGGACATAGTTGGCGACAAAGGTGGCGCTGGCCACATTTTTTGCCGTCAACGTTCCTTGGGAGAAATTGAGCATCCCGGCCAGGGCCGCCGCGTCAACGCCCTTCGACAGTTCCGCCTTGGTGATGTACGCAAACCCGATGTCAATGCCCAGTCCGACAAACAAGATGAGCACGATCATGAAAAACACGAACATGAGCAGCGTTTGGCCGCTTTCGCGCCGATGTCCCATCTTTCTTTGCTCGTAAAATCTCATGCTCTGTTCTCAATCTTCACAAACCGGTGAAATAGGCCGCGTCGTAATTTGTCGGTGGCAATGTGACCTGTAGCAACTTGCCAATCGGCGTGACGGGGTGGTAAGTGCAAAACACTTCGGTGATATATAACGTCTGATTCGCGGGGGGGAGATTGATGACATTGGCGGGCAGCGTCGCCGCAGTTCCCGCGCCATTCCCAATTTTGCTGGACGCCGACGTGATGCCGCCTGTTGCCAATTGCTCGCTGATCTGGAAACCGCTGCCGTAATTGGTGACTGCTGTTACGATTACTCCCGCACCTGTATTGGTCAGATTCAACGGGTTGGATGCGAGCACAACCGCCGAAACCGTGCCGGTAATACTCGTGCCACGCGAAGCCAGGTTGGAACCTTCCCGGCTCAGGTTCACCATCACCTCCCGCTCATAAAGAAAACGACTGAAATCGATAAGGCCGAACAACATGATGAACATCATCAACGCCACGAAAGTGAATTCGATAAACGCCTGACCCGATTGGCTGCGCCGGGAAGGTCGGACGTAAGCTCGCTTGGTTTCGCTCATGATTCTTCAACTCGTTTGGCTCGAAGGGAAAGGCTCGTTCTGGAACGTTGTGCTGACCGTAAACGTATAAACGCCGTTCGTCCCGAAGTACCGGCCGATCAATGGCGTGATGAGTTGAAGCTGGGTGGTCATCGAAATGGTCACCGGGGCGCCGGGGCCACCGGCGCTTGCGGTGGCGTTCGTGCTGCTTTGGCCGTTGATCTGGATGCTGGCCACGTTGAGAACAAGCCCGACAGCGGCCTGTTGCGCGACTTGGGCGATCGACTGCACGCGCGACAGCACGTTTGTTCCCTGAGTCAAATGGTTGCCCGTGATGGCAAACCGGCCCGCCTGCCGCATGGCGTTCTCCAGCGTCATCTGCACATAGTAAACGCGACCGAGGTCAATCATCCCGAAGGTCAACAGGAAAAACAATGGAACGACCATCGCGAATTCGACCATCGATTGGCCGCGGCGCGCCTTGCAGATACAGCCAAGAGCCTTGTTACGAATGCGAACGATGCTTCTCATGGATCAAAGCCTCTATTTCCCAGTCAACCTTCGGAAGCATACTTAACACAAAACCATGGGATTTGCAAAGCGACGCTTCTTTCCGGGCACAGTCTGTTGCGATTACCGCAGCAGTTGATATGCCCCGTGCGCTTTGAGTTGAACATGTATCAATTCTGATAGCTGCCTTTCCCTTTTGTTCCTGGCTATGATTCGAAGCCACAAGGCACTGTGCGCCATTGGCCCCGCGCCTCGATCGCCCCCTCCGCAGCAAGAGTGAACAAATAACCGCAGTTTGGAGATAAGAACAGGCACGGTTCGCAGATTTGAACGCCACGGCTCTCAGCGGATGTCCACGCGCCGCTCGATCCCAAATTTCTCTATCCGCTTGCGTAATGTCGCGCGGGTGGTGCCGAGAAGCTTTGCCGCCTGCAACTGATTGCCGCCTGTCTCGGCCAGAGCGCGGATGATGAGTTCGCGTTCCACGGCGGCCACGATCTTCAGCTTCGGGTCTTTGCGCGCCAGGACAAAGAGAGGACGCACTGCGGCATCAATCGCTGCGTTGACGTCTTCAGGCGGGACGACCACGATTTTCGGCTCGCGCACCTCTGCCGGCAAATTGTCGACCATCAGTGTCTCGCCATGCGCCACCACTGCGGCACGCTCGATCGCGTTCTCCAGCTCGCGGACGTTGCCGGGCCAGTTGTATTTCTGCAATACATCGAGCGCCTGTTGGGAGATCCCTTTGACCTTGGCCGACGCTGGACGCGACTTGTTGATCTTTTGCAGAAAGTAGTCAACCAACACCGGGATGTCCTCGCGGCGCTCCCGCTGCGGCGGCAGATGAATCCGCACCACATTCAATCGATAGTACAGATCCTCGCGAAATCTCTTCTCGGCCACCAATCGCTCCGGGTCTTTGTTCGTGGCCGCGATGACACGCACGTCTGCCTGCAAGGTCTGGTTGCCCCCGACACGCTGAAACTCTCCGTCCTGCAACACGCGCAAGATTTTAGTCTGCGTCGCCGGCGGCATGTCGCCAATTTCATCCAAAAAAATCGTCCCCTGATCGCACTGCTCAAATTTGCCGATGCGCCGCTCGACGGCGCCGGTAAACGCGCCTTTCTCGTGGCCGAACAACTCGCTTTCGAGCAGGTTCTCGTGGATCGCAGCACAGTTGATCGCCATGAACGGTTTTTCGATCCGCTTGCTGTGATGGTAGATGGCCCGCGCCACCAATTCCTTGCCCGTGCCGCTTTCGCCGGTAATCAACACGGTCGCGTCCGACATCGAGACCTGGCCGATGAGCTTGAACACCTGCTGCATCGCCTCGCTCTTGCCGACAATCCCTTCCCCGTAGTCCTCCTTCGTCAACAGCGGCTGATAACTGACCACCAGCCGCATGTCGTGGGCGTGCTTGAGCGCCGCCGCAATGAGCGTTTTGAGCTTCGGCACATCCAGCGGCTTGAGCACGTAATCGTACGCGCCCTGTTTCATCGCCTCGATCGCCGTCTGTGTCGTCCCGTAGGCGGTCATCATGATGATCGTCAATCTCGGATCGAGTTCGCGCAATTTGCGCAGCGTGTCCAACCCGCTGGTCGCGCCCATCCGGATGTCCATCACAATCAGGTCGGGACGATCGGTCGCGACCTTCTTGATCGCTTCTTCTCCACTGGAGGCGTCGATAACTTGCAGGTCTTCGCTCTCCAGGTTGCGGCGAAACGCGCGGCGAATATCGGCGTCATCATCAACGATCAAAATCTTTTCCATCGCGCCTGCATATTAGGGACACACGGCAGGCAGAGCAAGCCTCACTTCAGGGCGCTCAGCTTGCAAGGGGTGAATGCGTGTGTTAGAGAATAACCATGCGTTGGTCGGTCACAGTCGGACGAGTGTTCGACATCACGTTGCGCCTGCACGTGACGTTTCTGTTGTTCCTCGGGTTCATCGGTTACGCAGGGTTCATGGAAGTAGGTATGCAAGGGGCGGTCTGGGCCTTGTCTCTTTTCAGCTCCATTTTCGCTTGTGTCGCGCTGCACGAACTCGGCCACGGCGTGGTCGCCCAGCAACTGGGTGTTCAGGTGAAAAGCATTACCCTTCTGCCGATCGGTGGCGTAGCCGCGCTGCGAAGCATTCCCGAGAATCCGTGGCACGAGATCGCCATCACGCTGGCCGGTCCGATGGTCAACGCGGGAATCGCCTCGGTACTGCTGCCGTTTACCGGTTTTCCGTCGCACGTTTTCTTCATGTCCATGCCGCAGGATGCGAGCGGGTTGTTGGAGGCGATAGTGAAGGCGAACATCGCGCTGTTCGTTTTTAATTTTATCCCTGCATTTCCGATGGATGGAGGGCGCTTGCTGCGGGCAGTGCTGGCGTTGGCGTTTTCCTATCGGCGCGCCACGGTCATCGCCGCAACGGTGGGGCAGGGGCTGGCGATCTTGTTCGTCGTTGTCGGACTGAAGTTTTCATTCTGGCTGGTCATTATCGGCGTGTTCATCTTCATCGGTGCGGAAGGCGAGGAGAAAATGGTGCGCACGCGAAGCCTGTTGCGCGACCTGGAAGTTGAAGAGGTGATGAGCCGCGAGTTCGTGGCGCTGTCTTCCACCGATACGGTATCGCGGGGATTGACGATGGTTTACCAGACCGGTCAGGATGATTTCCCCGTGATGGACGGCGACCAGTTCGTAGGAATCGTGACGCGAACCGCCATGCTCAACGCCGTCAACAGCATTGGCGGCGATCTGCCCGTCGCCCAGGTGATGGACGCCGATCTGCCTGTCGTCACACCGCAAACGGCATTGTCGCGCGTGTACGAAGTGATGATGACCGATGGCCCGAGCAGCATTCCCGTGGCGCAGGACGGCCATCTCGTGGGGCTGCTGAGCGTCGAGAACATCAGCCGCTACCTGCTGGTGCAGTCGAGCATCAAGTCGTCGCGCCAGCCGCGAGTTCAACGAAGCGTTTACGCGCGTACGCCAGCGCCTCCTCCCGTGATTTCAACTGTTCCTCCAATTGTAACTCCTCCACCTCACGCAGAACCATTCCCACCGTCGGGCCCGGCTTGAAGCCCAACGCCAGCAAGTCGTGCCCCGTCAGCAGCGGAGCGGGTTTGACCGCTTCTGGCGGCAACTCCGCCGCCTTGGCTTTCAGAAAATCGTAGTTTTCCAGATTGCGGTGGCTGGCCTCGCAATCGATCCGATGCAACTCCAATTCATCGGCGAATGTCTCTCGCGCCAGAATCCGCTTGAGCTTGGCCGGGCGCATCTGCTGCACGTGTTGAAACCGCATGTGCTCAGCCACGCACAGCACGGTCTTCGCAATCTCGTCGTTGGGAAACCGCAATCGCCGCAAAATCTTTTCCACCATCTCCGCGCCGACGCGGTCATGCTCGCTGAACCGGATCCGATCTGGCGCGCGCTCGAACGTCGGCGGCTTGCCCACGTCGTGCAGCAACACCGCCAGTGCCAGCACAATGCCCGGATCGGAAGGCAACATCTCCAACATCAACCTCGTGTGCTGAAACACGTCGCCTTCGGGATGAAATTCGAGCGGCTGCTCGACGCCCTTCATGGCGGCAACCTCGGGAAGCACCTCGCGCAATAACCCGCTTTCGTCCAGTAACTCCAGCCCCCGTTTCGCGTTTGGCCGGGTGAAAATCTTGATCAGTTCGTCGCGAATGCGCTCCACGCTGACGACGTGAATCTGCGAAGCCAGCTCTCTCACGGTGGCGAACGTTTGGTCCTCGACCTCAAATCCCAAATTCGAGGCGAACCGGATGCACCTGAGCATCCGCAGCTTATCTTCGCCGAACCGTTTGCCCGGCTCGCCGATTGTTCGCACCCGCTTGCCCCCGATGTCCACGCGACCGCCGACGAAGTCGATGATCTCGCCGTCGATCGGATCGAAGAACAATCCATTGATTGTGAAGTCGCGCCGCTGTGCGTCCTCCTCCGGCGTTCCGTAGCGCACCGAAGTCGGGCGACGCCCGTCCACGTATGCTTCGTCGCTGCGAAAGGTAGCGACTTCAAATTGATGTCCTCCTTCGACAACCAGCACGACGCCAAACTGCACGCCGACGGGAATGGTTTTCGCAAAGAGCGCCTGCACTTGTTCGGGTGTGGCGCTGGTGGCGATGTCGTAGTCGTGCGGATCGACGCCGCGCGACATGTCTCGCACGCAACCGCCCGCGAAGTATGCGACGTGTCCCGCCGCGCGCAGCCGCCGAACAATCTTCGTGGCTGTTTGCTTCATCGTTTCGACCCGGTCTTGATCGGCAGATACATGCGTTCGGTCAGCGTCATCCCCGCCTGCCATACGGCCAAATCCTCGAAGCAATCGTATTTCACGAGCGAATCTTAAATCTGATCTCCGTATCGCGGCAAATTCAATCGCTCGGGGCGGGTGTAATCACTTCGGATCGGGCCCTTCGACCACCTGCACGAGATCGTTGGGACGCAGCCACTTGGCGAAGGCGGCTCTCACTTGTTCGGCAGTCAGTTGCATGTAGAGGTGGGCTGCCCGGATCGGCTCGTCGAGCGGAAGATCGTGGGCTGCTCGATCAAGGAGACCGCTGGCGATGCTGTGCGTGCTCGATTCAAGCAAGGGGATTTCGCGCAGGACCAGCTTCTTGGCCTGCTGCAACTCGTCGGGCGTGACCGGTGTGGTCTGTATGTCTTTGAGATCGCGTTGGACGATGGCGCGGACTTTCGAGACGTTGGACGGGTCGCAGCCGAATTCGACCTCGTAGACGGAGCGGGTTTTGTCGATGTCGAACACCGACCCGACGTAATAGACCAGCCCGGTGTCCTTGCGCAAGTCGCGGTAGAGACGGGTGGCGTAGAAGGCGCCGCCGAGGACGTGGTTGCCGAGTTGAAGCGCGTAATAATCGGGGTCAGACCGGTCCAGTCCGAGAATTTCCGCGAGCACGACTTTATCTTGGACGCGGCTCGCGTCCGGCACAACGGTCGTGGAGGAGGAGTTGGTCGGGATGGGGGGAAGAACCGTTGCCGGTTTCGGGCCCACGGCCTGCCATTCAGAAAACCATTTCTCAACCACCGCTTTGGCTTGGTCGGGCGTGACGTTGCCGATGACCACCATGGTCGTCAGGTCGGGTCGGAAGACGCGCTGGTAGTAATCCATGACGTTCTGCAGCGTCACGGATTTGATGGTGTCAGGAACGGCTTGCCGCAGGGCCGGGTCATCCTTGGGAAGCATTGCGGCTTTGAACGCCTGCCTGGTCAGGTAATCCGGGCTTTGCAATTCCCCAGCGACGGTGTCCGCCACTTCTTTCTGCACGATCTTGAATGCCGCCTCAGGCAACGCGGGGTGCAGTAAATTGTCGGCGAGAAGCTGGACGCCGCGGTCGAAGTAATTGGTCAACACGTGCAACGCAAAATCGGCGCCCGTCGATTCGTCCGCCCCGATGTCGTCGAGCGCTTTCTGGAACGCGACGCGATCCAACGATTTGGTGCCGAAGGAGAAGATCTGATCCAGCACTTTGTCGACGCCATCCTGGCCCGGCGGGGCTTCGAGGTCGGGCTTGTTGCGGACACGACCGTAAACGCTGACGGAGCCATTGAGCGATTCTGGTTGGACGATGAGTTGCAGCCCGTTGGTGAGAACTGTGACCACAGGATTGACCGTGGACTCGGGGACGGTAAGCTGCTGCAACGTTTTTTGCGCCCAATCCGGTAGCGAGACTGGTTTGAGTTCCGACGCTGCGAAGGATTCCTTGCCGCCGAATGACTCATGCGAGACCGGCTTGCCGGAAGCCTTTGGCGTGAGAATCGCCAGGATGACATGATCGAAGTCGAGATACTTTCTGGCGACGCGGTTAACGTCCGTTACCGTCACTTTTTCGATGGCGCGCACATCGTCTTCGGGCGACTCTCGTCCTTCAACGGCGACTGCATCCGACCAAGCCATCGCCAGCCCGGACACTGAATTCTTCTGGAATTCGTCGTCTGCGACCTCGTGTCGTTTGGCGGCTTCAACCAAATCGGGGGCGAATCCGCTCTTCACCTCCGCAGCCAGGATCTTTTTAATTTCCCGGATGAGCGCCTTCCCGCTGCCGTCCTTTGGGAATTTCGCCTCGACATACCCCAGCCCTGCTTGTGGCAAGGTGTCGTAAGAGAAATCGGCATCGAGCGCCTTGCCTTCAGGCACCAACCCGTAAAGCCGCCCGCGGCGGCTGGCCAGGATATCGGCGAGGATGTTGGCGGCGGCAAAGTCGGGGTTGTCCGAACCGGGAAAGCGGAAACAGACGTACGCGGCGCCGTAGGACAGGTCAGTGGTCATCACGATCGTCTCGGAATTGACGGGCCGCAGACTGATCGCTGGCCGATGGGGCAGTGGTTTCGACGGAATATCGCCAAAGAACTTCTTGACTTCGTCGAGAGCCGTTTCAGGTTGCACATCGCCAACGATCAAGAGGACGGCGTTGTTGGGCGTATACCAGGTCCGGTGAAATCTCTTGAGCATCGCTCCGGTTGTCCTATCGAACGATGGCCGCGTGCCGAGCGCGTCGTAGGCGTACGGCGTGCCATGGAACATCGCTTCCAGCAGCCTGGTGTAAAGGACGTATTCGGGGTTGGAAAGGTCTCCGGCCACTTCCTGTTCGATAGCGCCGCGTTCCCGGTCCCAGAGTTCGTCGGTGCTGAGCAGCCCGCGCATCCGCAACGCCTCGATGTGCAGAGCAAGCTCCAAATCCTCCGCGGGGACAGTGAAGCAATACTGAGTCGCCGTTTGTTGCGTGTCGGCGTCAAAGTCTCCACCCATCGCGGCTGAGAGGGCGGCCAGTTGGTCCGCCGTGAGTCCGGGTACGCCACGGAACATCATGTGTTCCACGGCGTGCGCCGCGCCGGGAAATCCCCTGGGAGCTTCACAGGATCCGACGAGATAGTTGACCACCGTGGTGACAACCGGCGCCAGCGGCGCGCGAACGATAATAACGCGGAATCCATTTTCGAGCTTTGCCCGGACTACAGTTTCCTGGTCGACGGCTCTGACATTCAATGTCGCGAAAAGCACAGACAACAAGAAGACGGCAAATGAAACCCAAGACTTGGAGCCGTTTCGCCGGTGCATCGTTTCTCTTGTCGTCCGCATCTGTTGGTCATTCATTGTTGTTCCCACGCGTATTCCGCAGGGACAGATTACTCTGCCGGAGTGCAAAAGTCAGCGCAGATCTGCCTGTTGACGACGGACGAATCTGAAGTATGTTCTTGGCGGGGGGATGTGAGTTGAAAGGCAACGGCACCTTGCGCCTCAAGCTGATCGCTGTCGCGGCTCTTTGGGCCTTGTGTTGCAGCTCGATTCTCGGGGCCACGCAGCAAGGAACACAGCCTCAGCGACTGGTGGATTATGTCTCGCCGCTTCTGTTGGCGCCGAACACGCAACGCAGCCCGGTACAACCCAAAACCACTGCCATTACGGAGGCTGTGGAACCGAGCATGGACCTGGCTCCGACAGCTGAGACCATGTCGTCCGCCGATCGGTGGGTACGGTTCGAGAACGAATACGGAACCTACCAGGAAAGCCCCTTGTTGATTGGCCGGTGGATCCAATCGGCCAAGTACGGGCTCGATACGGCGGTGTTTACCATGCAAGAGGCGGCAAAGAGGTTCGAGTTCAGTTACGACGTCGGCGACGTGTCGGAAACGAGTCCCACTTCCGCAGCACGCGAGCCGCAGTATTCTATGCCGATACTGGAGATGTTGCCGCACGGGCAACTGAAATCGGAAATCACTATCCACGATTCGCAAACTGGGGCGACGTTCATAGGCTTGAAACTGGTCTTTCCGTTTGGCTCCCCAAAGGATGACACCAGACAGCGAAGCACTCCAAGAGGCTGATCGCTGACGGCTTGCCTCATTACTCTTCTTTGGCGAGGACTTCGGCGGGGGGGAGCTCTTTGCGGTGCGTAAGGTAGAAGGCCGCGCCAACGATACTCCAAAATAGATTGGCCAGATAGCCGAGCAACGACATCACCAGCGCCACCGGTTCGGCCACGTTCACTTGCGAGAACATCTTCATGTACATCCCCTCGCGCAGCCCGAAACCGGAAATGGTAATCGGCAGGGCCGTCACGGTGTTGATGATCGGCAGATACAGGAAATAGTCGACGAATTTGGCGGAACTGATTCCCAGCCCGCGACCCACGCACCAGATGCTGAGCATCGAAAAGAAGTGGATTGCAAATGAGATGAGCACCGTCTTGGTCAGTACCACGGGATGCGAGGCATACGCCCGATAGGCCTCCACCACGCGCCGCAGCATGTCATAGCGCGGCAACCGCACGAGCCAGGCGCGCACGCGGGGAAACCGATCCGTGAAGCCGCGCCACAAACCGAGAATCGTAATGGCCACCGTGCCCAGCACCACCGCAAGCGTCGCCACCGCAAACCCGAGCAGCTTCGGGTCTTCAAACGAGCGCTTGTAGTAAAGGCCCATCATCACCAGTGCGATGATGAACAACACCAGCATCCCGATCAGCCGGTCCACCGCCACCGTCGCCACTGATTCCGCCTTCTTGTGATGCGTCTCGTGCGCCACGTACCAGGCCTTGACCACGTCACCGCCCATCGAGCCGAGCATGAAGGCATTGAAAAACAGGCCGATGAACGCAATCGAAAACAACCGCGAGAATCTCACCTCCAAACCCTGCACCTGCAGAATCCATTGCCAGCGAATGATACCGAGGTAACCCGGAATGCCCGCACAGATGACGGCCCACACCAGCCAGAGCGGTTGCACCTTCTGAAGCGCATCCCACAACGACAGCGGGCCGACGTGCCAGACGATTCGCGCGCGTTCCACCCAGCTTAACGCATCGGGGTCTTTCTGGTGCGCTACAAAATAATTCGCGGCTTCCTTCTGAAAAATGCTGTGGAACAGGTAGGCAAGAATGCCCACGCTGATCAGGATGCGAATCAGCCCGCCCAGTCTCTTTTTCATGCGTTGACGGGGCTGTGAAGCAATTCCTGCGCTCGTTTCACTGAGCCGACGATCTGTTCCGCCTTCCATTCATGGTGAATCTCCCACACCAAGATCATATCATCCGTTACAAACCGCGACAGCCGCTTGAAATCCAACGTCCCCAAACCCGGTGGCCGATGGTCAAACGCCGGTGGCGCAACGTCCTGCAAGTGCATGCCAATCGTTCGCCCGCGAAATCTCCCGAGCAGCGCTTCGTGGTTGGTGACACCGAGATTTTCCTTCACCTGCGCGTGGCCGACATCGTGCCAGTAGCCGACTGCGTCGCTTCCGAATCGCCGCAGGATTTCGCCGGCTTCGTCGTCGCTGGGGATGCCTTCGATCCCCAATCGCGTTTCCATACCCAGCGTCACGCCCGCCGCCTTGGCCCGAGGGACAATCGCCTCCAGCGTGCGAAACACTCGATCCAGATACGGCTGGCACTTCCGCGCGCGTCGCTCAATCGCTTTCTCGCGCAGCCGCTGGAACTTCAGGTCGAACCCACCCTTGCCGGCGTAACGTCGGAGCAAGCGCGGCATGTAGTCGCGCATTTCCACGCGACCGAGATGCAACACCACCGCCTTCGCGCCGAGACTCGCCGCGCAGTCGATCGTGCGCAGCGTGTGCCGCACGGCCGATGCGCGTTCGCGGTCCGAGCGCGAACTCGGCAAATAACAATCCGGCGCCGGCCCGCTCATCCCGGGCGGCACTGGACAAAAATTGTGGAGCGAGCTGATCTTGATCTCCCCGGCCGCCACGGCTTGTTGAATTCCCTCCAGCAATGAGACGCGCGTCGCGTGGCCGAGTTCGGTGTATTCGAACCCGAGCGTGCGGATTTCGTTCAGCATCACGCGTCCGTCCGTGTGACGGTGCGAGTTCCAGCAGGTCGAGAATGCGAACATAAACACGGAGGCCAACGGGCACCGGATAGCAGCGCGTTGGCCTCGTTCGTTTGCTTGCGTGGCCGTCGATCAGTATCCCAGGAAGCTCCGTGGCCCCTTCGCCTTGCGGCGGCGTTTTTCGCTCGGCTTTTCGTAATGACGGTGCGCCCGCGCTTCGCGGAGCGTGCCTTCACGGTCCAGCTTCTTCTTCAGACGCCGCAACGCTTTCTCCACAGGCTCACCTTTTTTCAGTTTAACTTCCGACAATTAGTCTCACTCCCCTCTCTCCTGCCGTTGGCAGTCAAAAAAACGTGGCAGCCATCATATCCGTCCCATCCCGCACTGTCAAAGGGTATTGGAACCGCGAACGGGAACGGTTGGGTAGATGGTGAGCCACCCTCACGGGTGCGGAAGTTGGAAGCGTTTTCAACCAAGACCTGGGGCGTTCTGCGGGCGTGGAGCAAGAGCCAGCGCAGGGGGCTG
>Ga0326728_10004658_pt1 | contig 40086 bp, 31 predicted proteins | sample MB3enrmetagenome_FD_207602 | JGI IMG/M metagenome (GOLD analysis project Ga0326728, IMG submission 207602) | Lab enriched peat soil microbial communities from McLean, Ithaca, NY, United States - MB31MN | ecosystem: Environmental > Terrestrial > Soil > Wetlands > Peat | place: USA: New York... | reverse complement strand
GCTTCGATCCACGCTTCCTCCCCACAATCGGTCGCCCTCATGCAGTTGCGCTTCACTTCGCTCACTGTGACCAGCTCACGACGGGACTTCCACCCGTAAGAGTGCGCCCATGCTGGGCGCACGCAATTGATGCGGCGGCGACCGCTGCCGCCTCCCCGGCCGGCTCAACTACGGCCGGCCATTGCTCTTTTGATCCGCCCAGCAAGAAATGCCCCCAAAATTGTCGGAAAATCTCTTGCCGCTGGCGCATCGCATTAAAACGCCTTGTACACAATATCCGGCGCGGGCTGATTGGAGAAGAAGAGAAAAGCCAGCACCGTCAGTCCCATCGCCGAAGCATAGACCACGCGAAAGTAGCGGCTGGCTAGGATCGGACCGGCGGAGGTCCGCAGCGACATAAGCGCCCTGCGCAATCCCTCCCAGAGGGCCAGAGCGGAGCTGGCGATCAACCAGAAGCCAAGCCCCACGGCGCACCACCGCTCCATCCCCAGTACCGCATAAATCGATGCGATCCTCTTCCAGTCGCCCCAGAACCAGAACAGCGTCAGAGAAAACCAGGTGAAGGTCAGGCCGCGGGCCAGGGCGGTGTAGACGGCGCCAGCCGCCACCTGTTTGTAGCGTTTGCGGCCTAGCATCCCGCTCAGTGCGATCTGCCATAGCTTGTTGATGGCCACCCCGCCACCCTGGAGAACACCGAAGAAGACAAACTCCGTAGTGCGCCCGTGCCAGATGCCGACCAGAAAGAAGGTAGCAAAAAAGCACAGGACGCCCAGTAGCGACTTTAGCCGCTGCGTCGCAATCCGCCGCATGGACATCGTCAGCAGCGGGTTGTAGATATAGGTCTTCAGCCACGAAGAAAGGGTGATGTGCCAGCGACTCCAGAAGTCGATAAAGGAAGCGGCTGCAAAGGGCCGGTCGAAGTTCTCCGGCAGCCGCAGGCGCATCAGCCGCGCCACAGCCATCACCATGTCGATGTAGCCCGAGAAGTTGGCGTAAAGAAAGAATGGGTAGATGGACGCCAGCCGGAAGGCGGCATAGAGCTTCAGCGAGTCCGTCCCGGGTTGGGTCAGTTGGACCAGGGCATCTTGTTGCGCGCCTAGCAGCAGCAGGGCCGCCACGTTCACCTTGAAGAGGCCGCAGACCAAGCGCTCCAATTGCGTACCCACCACCCGCGGCCCCATCGCCAGCGGCTGCGCGCAAACTGGTCGCGGGCGAAGTCTTGGTAGCGCTGGATGGGGCCTGAAACCAAGGTGGTGAAATTCAGCATGTAAAGCAAGTAGGCGCCCAACCCGATCGGCTTCCGCATCTCCTTCTCGCCCGCCTCGATCTGCAAATGCAAAACGCGAAAGAAGATGTAGGAAAGTCCCAACGAGAAATAGGGCGAGCGAAGAAAGAGGGCGGCGGGCAAAAACGAATATTGCTTCAACAACATATAAACCAGCACGGTGAAGCCGACTGTCCAGGCGATGCCGCCACGCCCTTCCCGCCGGCGCAGCCGCAAACCCGCATAGCCCAGAAGCAGGAAAGCAAACATCGGAGCCAGAGTCGCCGGCCCATGAGCCAGCAATAATAGAAACACGACGCTGGCCAATGACAATACTGTCACCCGCCACCCGCGGGTGCGGCTGCAATTGCTCAGTAGCGCCGCCCCCAGGCCGAAGAGCGCAAATTGATAAGATCCTGTATCCATACTCTCTTTTCCATCTACCTCAGGCTGCCGACAGCGGCAACCGCTGCCCGCGTTTCAATTCCTATTGTCCGGAAGAAACTCCGCTGTGAGCGGCGTCGCGGATCTGTCCTTGTAACTGCCGCCCATATTGTTCCCTGAGCTCATTGACGAGCGCTTGGCTGACCAGCGTATGGCCTTGGGCATTGAGGTGCGTATCCACGACATAGTAGAGGTTGGCGACCTTGTCGGCGCGGTAAAAATGCTCCAGGGGATCGGCGTAACCCATGCCATTTCGCCCCGCCACCTGTTTCAGGGCGCGGTTGAAAAGGTAGGGATCGACGCCCGCAGGCGGCTCCGGCATCTTGACCACCGCCGCTTGCGCCAGACTCGGCACCTCCACCAGAACGAAGGGAACCCCGGCCTTGTCCGCCTTGCTTTTCATCTCAGCGAGCAAGTGATCCAGGTTGCGCATTCGCCTCTTCCAAGCCGGGCTTAAGGGAGTACGCAGATAGTCTGCCCGGTCTCCGTAGTGCAGAAAAATGCGCGCGTAGAGGTTGGAATCCTGCAGCAAATAGTGCTCCGCCATCACTCCCACGGCGCTTTGCTCGACCCTCAGCTTGAGTCGCTTCACCGGATTCTGCTCGTTGCCTTGGGAGGTTTCTCCGGGCTGATCCGATCCCGCCCGGTCGCCTTGCAACCCCTCTCTTTCTTCAACATGTTCCACGTCGAACGGATCGATGGCCATCACCAGCACGTCCGGCTTCAACGCCAGAGCCTCATCGATGCGATGAAAGGAACAGATCGGCATGCATCCGCGAACGCTCAGATTCTGCACTTCCACCGGGCGGCTCAGAATCTGTGTCAAGGCCACCTCCGTCTGCCCGGCAAACGCCCGTTCATAGGCCACAAACTCGCCTTCCGCAAGGTAAGAGCCCAGCAGCGCGATGCGTGTCGCCCCCGCCGGCTTCGCACCGCACTCCTGCTGGCTGCGGTATCCGCAAGCGTTGTAGTGCTGCTCCACCCACGGCCCTTCGCTGGTCTTCAAGCGCGCCGTGCAGTTGGGGCAATAGCGGACTCCCAACACCGCGTCCTCGACCATGCAGGCATTTCCGCCTCTGGTCTCGTACAGGTGGTGGGCGGCCATATTGACGGCCAGCAGGCAAAGCAGCACAGTCACAAGACTGAGCAGGGGAAGAATAGCCCAGTCCCGCAGCGGCAATTTCGCTTCTTTGTCTTGTTCGCTCCATCTTTCAGCAACTCGCATCATGAGGCGACAGCCTCCTGAATGGTCTCGAATCCCAGCGAAGTCACCTTCATCGGCGCGCTCTCGGGGAAGACGCCGGCCACCAGCAGCTCCCAGCAGGTTTGCCCTTGATCATCCTCGCCGACTTTGCTGAAGCCCAATTTGGCATAGTGATCGGCGACCATCTGGTTGCGCCCGGTGGGGCGAAAGCGGCCCACCAGCCTCTCCACGCCCGCGGCGCGTGCATGGCGCAGCAGCTCGCACAGTACCAACAGCTCCACTTTGCGGCCTAGAACGCGGCAGCTCATCAGCCAGGTGTCGATCGCCCACGCCCCGGCTTCGGCGGGCCGGCAAATCACCACGGCGATCATGCCGTTGTCCCCAAAAATGTCGGCAAGGCGCACCTGGAGTGTAAAAACCTGGGGATCGGCTTCCGCCGCGGCCACTTCCGGCTCCGTGTAGCGGCGCGTGGTCAGATTGTATTGATTGGACTTGTTGATCAGCTGAACGATGCGCGCTCGGCCTGTGGCGTGGAAGGGCTGGAAGGTAACCGCCATCTGTAGCGATGCCAGATAAGCGTCCACGCCGCCTACCTCCATTTGCAGGCCGAGCCGTCGGGCATTGTCCTGATAGTAGGCGGCGCGGCGCAGATCCTCGTCGGCAAAAGTCACTGCCTCAAAATAGCCCGCTGCGGCCAGCGTGCGCGCAAACCATGCTGGATCTTCCGGCAGTTCCGGCACCTTCACCTGGGGCAGCAGTTGCCGCATCAGGCCTCGCTCGGCGGGATTGTCGTCGAGAAAGACCAGGGCATCCAGCCCCAGCGAGAGTTCCGCGGCGATAGCTTGCAGGTTGCTGGCCTTGTCCGTCCAGTTGGCCTGGAAGACGGCGAAATGTTCGAGCTTGAGCAACATCTCGGGATGTTGGAGGAACGGCTCCCGCGCTACAGCATCGGTGTTCTTGGAAGAGACGGCCAGCACAATGCCTCGCCGGCGCAGATTCAAGGCCATGCTCTGTACCGCCAGATACGCTTCTCCGCGCGCGTCGCCCTGCGCCAGCTTGATTCCCTCCAGCCCATCGTCGCCGATGACTCCGCCCCAGACGGTATTGTCCAGATCCAGCACCAGTACCTTGGCGCTTTTGGCGCGCAAAGCCGCCACCGTTCGCGCCACGTGGTCGCTATAGAGGGGAATGAAGGCATCGTTAAAGGGCAGCTTGGCCAGGTTCCACAACTGCGGGTGATGCCAGTTAGCCAAGCCCACCGTCTCCGCCAGTCCGGCCACATCCAACAACAGATCCCCGGAACGGCGAACCCCGTCGGACAGAGCGTGGTTGATCGCCGCAATCTGACTGTGCAGCGTTCCGGGCAGAGCGCGATCCAGGCTGCCCAGCAGCCTCTCGGCCGGCGGGGCGAAACTTTGCACGATGCACACTGCCCCACTATGCTCGCGAATCCCGGCGCACAGCATTTGCAGATAGGCCAGGGCTGACTGCACCGTAGCCGCCTCCACCGCCGCATCGCCCAAACAGAGTTGCAGCGGAAGAGCCCTGTAATCGAGCGCTTCAACACCGCATCCGGCCGCGAGCGGTTGATCTTGGAGTCTGGCGTCAAGGCCTCTTGCGCGACCTGGTCGTAGGCTGGTTGAATCGTTTCCAGCGCCAAGCCGTGCCGTGCCGCGCTGGCCGCCAGCGCTGGCGTCAGCAAATCTACGGTCGCGTTGCTTAATATCGCCAGCCGAAACGGCAGCAGCGGCTCCAGCGATTGGCCCGCCTGCCGTGCCTTCTCCATGCTCCGTGCCAGTTGAAGCAACTGGTTCAGGTCCAGCGAGTGCGTCGCCAGTGCCTGCAACGCCCGGCCCATCGGCCCCTCGGCGCGGCCGAGAGCCTTCAGACGCGCGGAAAAATCCGACGGCGCCGGCGGCAGCCATTGCAATTCCGAATATAGGGTATTCATGGCGAAGAATCTTTTTCTCCTTGTTGCAAGCTGTAAGTAACGCCTGGGAACAGGTCGCCATCGCTCTCAACAGTGGGCCTTGATCAATTCCACCAAATCTCCCATCGTCTCCAGCCTGCCAATCTCAGCCGTAGAAAATCGGACATGAAAGGCTCTCTCCACGCTCAGGATCAGGCGAATATGGGCCAAGCTGTCCCACCCGTCCACATCCCGGGCCGAGAGTTGTGGGGTGACGCAGATGGAGTCCTCGTCAAAGACATCGCAGACGATCACTTGCAAGCGTTGATAGATTGACGCCTCTTCCATTCCGAAAGACCTCCCGACTCCTGATGTATGGATGGGTGTCGACAGCAGATTGGATGCCTGGGGCGGCGAAGGTGTCGCTCCCGGCAACGCCCGTCCCAAACTCCGCGCCGCCAGACACGCACCCCGGCCGTTGTGGGAAGAGCGCGGAAAGAGGCGGCGCAGCGCTTCCAGCAAGATTGCAAGGGAAGGGAAAGAGTTGCAAGCAGGAGGCCCTAGACCAATGGGGGGAAGGGGCGGAGGTACGGGCAATCGCATTTGAACTTTGTTTCAAAAGAGCCAGAGAATCTCTGAGAAATGGATCTTTGAAAGTGCCTTTTATATGGCCTTTTTCCGAGAGCTTATTCGATCCAGCCTTCCTCGTTCCAAACGGTATCCAGATGCAATTGCCCTGAGCAGCGAGCGCTTATTGATCCTGCCCTCAATTGTGCGATTGGTCAAAAGCGCCCGATTTCATCCTCGCCGGCAGGCGAGAGTGGAAGGTAAGATTTCGATTCCCTAAGACCGGGCGCACTACAATAAAAAGCAAATGGCTAAAAAACTGCGTGTTGGAGTTCTGTTTGGCGGGCGCAGCGGCGAGCATGAGGTCTCACTGCTTTCTGCCGCTTCGATTCTGAAGGCGATCGATCGCCGTAAATTCGACGTGGTGCCCATCGGCATCACCAAAGAAGGCCACTGGCTGGCGGCCAAAGACGCTCACGAGATGCTGGCCAGCAACAGCAGCGCCCGGCGCCTGCGGGCGGGCGATCCGGAAGCCACACCAGGGGCCAAGCTGCTGCATGAGGGAATCCCGACGCTCTTTGCCCCCGAACCCGGCGCCGCATGGTCTGCGGGAGGAGAAAAACCGGGCCTGGACGGCCAGTTCTCTCTGGATGTGGTCTTTCCGGTACTTCATGGAACCTTCGGCGAGGACGGCACCATTCAGGGGTTGTTCGAGCTGGCGGGCATCGCCTATGTCGGCTCCGGCGTGCTGGGTTCCTCGGTGGGCATGGACAAGGACGTGATGAAGCGCCTCTTTGCCCAAGCCAAGCTGCCTATCGTCAAACACGTCACGCTGCTACGCGCCGCGTGGGAGAAGTCGCCGCGCAAGGCGGTCGCCCAGGTGGAGGCCGCACTCAACTATCCGGTCTTCGTCAAGCCGGCCAATCTGGGCTCCTCGGTGGGCATCAGCAAGGTCCACAACCGCAAGGCACTGGCTCCGGCGCTGACCTTGGCCGCCAAGTACGATCGCAAGCTGGTGGTCGAGCAGGGGGTGGGCGGCAAAAAGAGCCGGGCGCGCGAACTTGAAGTCGCGGTGCTGGGCAACGACGAACCCCAGGCCAGCGTGGTGGGGGAGATCGTTCCCGGCAAGGAGTTTTACGACTACGAGGCCAAATACCTCAGCGAGGGCTCGGTGCCACTGATTCCCGCTCCCCTGACCCGCGCCGAAAGCAAGCAGATCCGAGAGATGGCGGTGGCCGCCTTCCGCGCCTGCGACCTCTCCGGCCTGGCCCGGGTGGACTTCCTTATGGAACCGGACGGTCGGCAGCGCATCTTCCTCAACGAGGTCAACACCCTGCCCGGATTCACCCAGATCAGCATGTATCCCAAGCTGTGGGGCGCGACCGGTCTCTCCTATCGGGAGCTGATTACCCGGCTGATCGAACTGGCCATGGAGCGCCACGCGGAGAAGAGCCGCACCACGTACAGCAGGGATTAGGGGTTAGGGAGAAGCTCCCCAGGTGAGCGTTGACAGCTCACTGAAGATACTGGCGAAATTAGGGAACAGAATGACCTTGGCCGGTGTCTAATCCTGTAGGCAATGGATAGGTGTCTCTCACCCCTTGCCCTTAGTCCCTAACCCCTGCCACCGAGGCCCCCGACCTATGACCCTGCTCGATGCTCCCGTATATAACGAAGCCCGCGAACGCCGCCGCCGGACGATCTACCTTGCCACGGCGGGTCTGTTCTTTGCGCTGTTTGTGGGCTGGTGGGTGACCGCGGGCCACCCGGTGGACTGGCCCTGGCACTGGAATACCCACCTGCGCGGGCGCATGGCGGTCAACGCCTTCTTCAAGGATCTGGAGATGAACGACCTGCCTGCGGCCTATGGAGTATGGATGCACGACAAGAACTGGCAGCAGCATCCCCAGCAGTTTTCCGGCTATCCCTTCGAGCGTTTTCAGAAGGATTGGAGTGCCAACAGCCCGGACAACGACTACGGCGTCATCCGCAGCCACCGCATTGCCGCCGCGCGCATCAATGGCAACGTGCTCATGATGGGTATCTTCATCAACGATCGCAAGAGCAAGGCGATCAACCTGGACTACGACCCCTCCGACCACACGCTGAGCTTCTCGCCCGACAACTTGCAGTTCTTCGAAGGGCCGGGGGGGATTTCGTAGCCAGCGAATATTTCTGGGAGTCTCGATGGTTCTGCAAAAAGAAGTGCGCCTGCTTCCTTAACCGGGAGCAGGCACTCTTTTCTGGCGCAAGGGTGGAATGTCTTAGACTCTAGCCTTGCAGGGTGGTCAGGGCGGCCTCCAGGCTGGCGGCGTCTTCGACGTTGATGGTCTTCAGCGTTGGATCGATCTGCTTGAGCAGGCCGCAGAGGACTTTTCCTGGTCCCACTTCGACAAATATCTCCGCTCCGGCGCTGGCCAGAGAGCGCACGCAATCCATCCAGCGCACCGCGCCGGTGACCTGGTGGATGAGGTGTTCCCGCGCCTCGGCGGCGGTAGTGACCAGTGTGCCGGTTACATTGGCGGCTACCGGTATGCGGGGGTCGCTGAGTTGGAGCGTGCCCAGAACGCTGGCGACCTCTTCCTGGGCGGGCTGCATCAGGGCGCAATGGAAGGGGGCGCTGACCGGGAGCATGACGGTGCGGCGCGCGCCCCGGGACTTGCACAAGGCCGCAGCCTTCTCGACTGCTGCCTGAGCGCCGGAGATGACCGTCTGCCCAGGGGAGTTGAGGTTGGCGGCGGAGACCACCAGACCGGTCTCGGCGGCGGCTTCGGCGCAGGCCTCGGCCACTTGTTCGGCGGTCAATGAGAGCACCGCGGCCATGGCTCCCTGCCCGGCGGGAACCGCCAGTTGCATGGCGCGTCCGCGCAGATGCACGGAGCGGACCGCATCGGCAAAGCTGAGGGTGCCGGCAGCCACATGCGCCGACCATTCGCCCAGCGAGTGTCCGCCGGTCAATTCTGGCTGAATGCCGCGCTCGGCCAAAATGCGCGCAATGGCTACGCTGACCGTCAGAATGGCCGGCTGGGTGTTTTCCGTGAGACGCAGAGATTCTTCCGGCCCCTCGAAACAGAGGTTGGAGATGGAGTAGCCGAGGGCTTCATCAGCCTCGGCAAAGGTCTGGGCGGCAACGGGAAAACGCTCGGACAGTTCGCGGCCCATGCCTACAGCCTGCGAACCCTGCCCCGGAAAGAGAAAGGCAATTTTGATAGACATTTCAGGGAGGATTGTAAATTGCCGGCCGGCGGCGGGGATGTGACGGTTAGCCCGGGATGGGGTTCGTGCGTTTGTGGAACGGCGCAGATGCCCCCAGGGTAGCTTGGCGGAGGGAGTGGGGCTGCTTGCTACCGAACCCTGAACCCTAACCCCTAATCCCTCGTCAGTTCCAGCGGCTCTTGTCGTCATCGTCGTGGAGGGGCCGGCCGTTGCCGTCGAAGCGGACGGTGCGCCCGTGTTGGCGCATGTAGACCTGGAACTTGCGGGCGGCGCGGCGGCGCTTCCAGCGATAGAAGCGGTTGCGCAGTCCGTACCAGCTCTCGCTGACGGCAAAGTTGAGGCCGCGACGGGGCGCTCGCCGTACCCACAGCAGCCCGGCTAGCGCTCCGCCTAACTGGGCAAAGGCGTACGTGCGCTGGTTGCCGAAGAGCATGGCGATGGAGATCAGCGCATAGATCGCCACCAGATAGCGGGCTTTGATGCCGATGACGAAGAAGAGCTGGAACTGCACGTCGCCATAGAGCAGTCCAATGGCCGTCAGCAGCCCGAAGATGCCGCCAAAGCAGCCGATCAGGGGTTGGCCTGCCAAGGCGTAGCCCATCGCGTGGGAGCCGGCGTACAGAACCAGCGCCGCGCCAGCCGTGCCCAACACAGAGGCGCAATAGAGGCCAAGTATCCAGTTGCCGGCCCGCTCGCTCTCCAGAAATCCGGCTAGGAACCACAGCGAGAGCAACTCGAAGAGCGTGCCCATCAGAGAAAGATGCACCAGGCTGTAGGTGAAGGGTTGCCAAAGCGCCCCATGCAGAAACGCGGTGGGATTGAAGCCCAGAAACTCCGCGAAGTCGATGGCTGCGCCGCGCCCGGTAAACAGCGCCAGCAGCGAGGGCACAAAGGAAATGAGCAAAACCGCGAAGTAGGCGGCCAGGTTGGCTAGAACCAGCCGGCGCGTGGCGCCGCGGAACTCGGGGAAGGCAAACGGAGTGGCGCCGTATGGGGACATATGGTCACAGACAGGTTAAACCGGCAGGCAGGGCGATGTCATTGTCGAAGATCTGCGCCGCAGCCCAGGGCGGGGGCGCTGGCTGCGGCCGGCAGCGTTCCGTTCCGGGAGCGCGGAGATGTATTTCCTTCCTCCACGATTCATGAAGATCGGAAATTGATGCGATATGCTCCTGAGGTGGGAGGTACGCTGGCAGATGTGCCCGCACCTCTTGACCGCAGGCGGGGATTTCGCAAGAATAGCGAAGTCGCACTGCGACAAACCGTCATCCTGAAATCCGTAATGCCATGGAACGAGAGGAGGCTGCCATGCCGAGCTGCCCTGAATGCGAGAATGATCTGGACGTCGAAGTAGACGAGTTGGAAGAAGGCGACGTGGTCGCCTGTGACGAGTGTGGGACCGAGTACGAGGTGGTCGGTGTCGAGCCGCTGGAGTTGACGCGGGTGGATGGCGATCTCGATGATGATGACGACGAGGTCTACGAAGAGGACGAGGAGGACGAGTGAAGGTGAAGGGTGCAGGTTGGAGGACCGGGGTGGCAATGGTTGCCTTGGCGGCGGGTTTGGTGCATCTTTTGCCCAATGGTGGTCCGGAAGCTCAGCCCTGCGCCCAGGCGCAGAATCTGGGCCAGCGTGCGATTTTTGGCCGGGTGACCACCGGGAACGACGACCCGGTTCGCGGGGCTACGGTCTTTCTTCGCAACCTGAAGACCAAGTCTATTCGTTCCTTCAACTCCGACGAGAAAGGTCACTTCCGCTTTGCCCAGGTCAATATGACCGAAGACCAGGAACTGTGGGCGGAGAAGGACGGCAAGAAGAGCGTCGTCAAGTCGATCAGCGCCTGGGACTCGCGCAAGGAGTTCGACTGCGACCTGAAGCTGAAGTAGGATGGGCTCGGTAACGCCTGAGCAGAGTGCAGTACCCGCAAAGAATAGGCCCCAGGGGGAAGGAATCGCGCGATTCTTTTTCCTTGGGGCCTTTTACGCTTCCCGAAGGTTTCTCAGGCGTCGAGTTTTTTGGTGACCATCTCGTTGAGTAAAGCGGGGTTGGCTTGGCCCTTGCTGGCCTTCATGGCCTGGCCCACAAAGAAGCCGGCCATGGTCTTTTTACCTGCTCGGTACTGTTCCACCTGCTTGGGATTGGCGGCGATGACTTGATCGATCAGGGTTTCGATGGCCGAGGCGTCGCTGATCTGCTCGGGCTTTTCGCGTTCGTAGACGGCGCCAAAGTCCTCGTTTTTCTCGAAACAGATGTCGAAGAGCTGCTTAAGCTGCTTGGAGCTGATCTTGCTCTCGTCCAGCAGATCGGCGGCCTGCACCATGCCGGTCATGGTCACTGGCGACTGCTCCTGCTCCATATTCAGCGCCTTCAACCGGCCGCCCACTTCGCTGAGCAGCAGATTGACTAGGCGGCGGGGGTTGCGGGCCGTTTTGGCGGCGGCCTCGAAGCGGTCGGCAAACTCGCGGGTGGCCGTCAGCGTGGCGGCGTCTTGCGCGGTCAATTCATACTCGGCAATCATGCGGGCACGGCGTGCCTCGGGCAGTTCGGGGAGCTCCGCTCGCTTGCGTTCGATAAAATCCTGGGTCAGCAGCAGCGGCGGCAGATCCGGCTCGGGGAAGTAGCGGTAGTCGTGCGCCTGCTCCTTGGAGCGCATGGAGTAGGTGCGGCCCTCGTTGGCGTTCCACAGGCGGCTCTCCTGGATCACCCGGCCGCCGGCCTCGATAACCTCGATCTGGCGCTCGATCTCGTATTGAATGCCGGCGCGCACGTAACGGAAGCTATTGACGTTCTTGACTTCGGCCTTGGTGCCCAGCTCTTTCTGGCCGCGGGGGCGGACGCTGACGTTGGCGTCGCAGCGCAGCGAGCCTTCTTCCATATTGCAGTCCGAGACGCCGCAGTAGAGCAGGATCTCTTTGAGGCGGGTGAGGTACTCGAAGGCCTCGTCGGGGGTGCTGATCTCTGGATCGCTGACGATCTCCGCCAGCGGGGTGCCGCAGCGATTCAGATCCAGGGAGGTGTGGTTGGCGGAGTCGGCCAGACCATCGTGAATGCTTTTGCCGGCGTCCTCTTCCATGTGCAGGCGGGTAATTCCAATCTTCTTGCTATCGCCGTTGGCGGTGGGAACCACGATCCAGCCATGCTCGGCGATGGGCTTGTCGAACTGCGAGATCTGGTAGCCCTTGGGCAGGTCGGGATAGAAGTAATTCTTGCGGGCGAAGATGGAGCGTTCTCGCACCTGGCAGTTGATGGCCAGCGAGGCCAGGGTGGCAAAGGCGACCGCCTGCGCGTTGAGCACTGGCAAGGCTCCAGGTAGCCCCAGGCACACTGGGCAGACATTGGTGTTGGGGGCGACGCCAAACTTGTTGGCGCAACCGCAGAAGGCCTTGGAGGCGGTCAGCAGTTGCACATGGACCTCGAGGCCGATGACGGGCTCGTACTTGGCCAGGATTTCGGGCGAAAGCGTAGCGGCTGCCATATTGTCTTTGATTTTAGCGCGCGGAGAGACGAAACCGATTTCGGTGCAAAGTATCCTTCCTCTTGGCCAGCGATGTAAATCGAACTGGCCAAGAGAATGCGTTTCAGATCTCACATCGGAAGCGGGCTACTGCGCCGGGTCGTCGGCGGTGAAGGGTGAGCAGCAGGGCTTTTCGGTGGCGTGGAAGTTCATCAGCTCCAGGCGGATGCCGTCCGGATCGTAGAGGTTGAACTGGCCTTTGCCGTCGCGGCCGATCTGAGTGTGGCCGTCGTTGACCACGCCCTCCAGGCGGTGGCTATCCTGAAGCGTCTTATAGGCTGCGTTCACCGAGACCACGCCGATGGAGAGGTGATCGAGGACGCCCAGATCGTGCTGGTTGATGGAGGCGGGAATGCCGACGGTCTCCGGGCCGCGCACCATCATGTACTCCATCCAGTCATGGGCGTCGGGAACCTGCTGACTGACCCAGTCCACGCGGCCTTCCACCATGGCCCCAAACCAGTAGGGGCGGAATCCGAGCAGATCTTTATAGAACTTGTCTTCCGCCTCGCGGCTGTGCACCAAGATGCCGATGTGGATGATGTGTTTGCCGATGGCCGTGGGCGCATTGACTTCTTTGGGGTGGGCGGAGGGCTGGACAAACTCGACTTTGTTGTTTTCGGGGTCGAGCACAGTAAACCACGAGGAGCCGTCGGCGCCTATTTCCACCTTGGCTGGGGTCTTCCAGCCCTTGGCGGCTAAATATTTGCGCATTCCCTCGGCGCTCTCGGTATTGTAGGCGGTGTGGTCCAGGCGGTTGATGCCGGCGCCCACCGGCAGGGGCAGCACTTCAACAAACTGGGTGGCGCTGAAGGCGTAGCGCACGCCTTTGGGGTCTTCTGGGTCGGGCTGCTTGGCCGCACCGATGATCTGCGTGTAATAGCGCTCGGTGGCGGCTGGGTTCGAGGTATAAACGGCCAAATGCGAGATGCCGTTGATTTTGGGCCGGGCCGGCACAGACTGCGCCAGGGCGGCGGCGGTGAAGGCAACGAGAGAAAGAGCAGCAAGAGACTTCCAATGCATAATGCACCTCAAGGAGTGGGACGGCACAACGATAAATCGTTTTTGTTTCGGCCCGCAACTTGAAGCTGCTCGAAGGCTCCTGCGTTGTGCACGATGGCGCCGGGGGAAACTTACGACCTGGATTCTGCGTAGTTACTGTCAGGATGAGAGGGTAGCCCTGCGCTCAAGAGGAGAGAACGATGGCGGAACGTGTTTGTCCGTGGTGGATGGGATATCTGCTCGCCAGCCCATTGCGGCGCTGGTGGCAAAACCCGGAGCAATTGCTCGCACCCTACCTGCGGGCGGGAATGACGGTTCTGGAACCGGGGCCGGGGATGGGCTTTTTTACCCTGCCGTTGGCCCGCATGGTGGGTGGGAGCGGGCGGGTGGTGGCCGTAGATATTCAAGCCAAAATGCTCGATGTTCTGCGCCGCCGGGCCACCAAGGCTCATCTTGCCGAGCGCATCGAGACGCGGCTGGCTGCGATGGACTCCCTGCGCCTCGACGACCTGCGGGGTTCGGTGGACTTTGTTCTCGCCGGAGCTGTGGTGCATGAGATGCCCTCGGCGCATCACTTCTTCCGGGAAGTCGCCGCTGCGTCCAAAACCGGAGCTTTGCTACTGCTGGCCGAGCCGGCCGGCCACGTGACCGCAGAGACGTTTGCTGTCGAACTGGAGGCGGCCCGGCAGGCGGCCTGGGAGGAAGTGCGTCGCCCCACCATAAACCGGTGTCTGGCGGCGGTGCTGCGCAAGACTTGAGGGGGGCTCGCCTGCGCTGCACGTTGCTTCTCTTGAAAGATGGAGGGATGGAATTCGTGCACTCCCCCTTTGCCGCCGAAGAACGCTGCAAGGATGGGGCACGGAGATCTTTGCTGCCGGTCAAATCGAAAAACAGATTTACAGGATTTGGTAGAAGCGTAGGACGACAGAATCGGGGTTGCGCACTCCGCTGCTGACGAACAGGCTGCGGTTGAGCCAGTCGTAGCGGCCACTGGGCGCATCGAAGATGGGCGCGGCGCGGAAGTAGTATTCCCCGGGATCGACAGGCTCGCCCGCGGCCAGCCGGCGCATCACTTCGGCGGGTCCGTGGCGGAAGCCCTTGTTGATGACCCGGATCAGCACGCCGTCGTCGGTCATCAACGAATAGTGAGCCTCGATCACCGTTACAGCGTCGGTGCGGACTAACTGCCAATCGATGCCGCCGGGCAGGATTTCTCCAATGATCTTTGGTCCGGCGACGGTTCCTGAAAGGATCGGCACCATGCGCCGCGGACCCAACGGCCCCGGCCCCAGATCGACCGTTGCGCCTACGGCGATCACTGCTTCGAAGACAAACTCCGCCTGCAATGTTGCCTCCAATCTGTTCTCCTCTTCCGAATTTATCTATCGCCTATGCGTGACGGGTCATGATGCGGCATTTTCCTATTCCTCTGCTGTGGCGGCCAGCGCCAAAAGGGGCTGCGGAGCCCAATCGTCGGCCACCAGTTGGCGGGGATCGTTGGGCAGCGGGGCCAACGTGTCGAGTTCGTCGTTCTCATGTACCAGTGCGCCCAGCTTGCGGGCCTGGAAGAAGGCTCCGCCCTTGCCCTCGACCGCGCCCACAAACTTGTTGTAGTGGCCGACTGCGTTGCCCAGCGCCGCGCCAAGCTTGTCGAAGTATTCGTGGGCGTTGGCCAGCTTGTTGTAGAGGTCGCGACCGGTCTCCTGAATGGCCTGGGCGTTTTGCGTGATCTGGGATTGCTGCCAGCCGTAGGCGACGGCCTTCAACAGCGCGATCAGCGTGGTCGGCGTGGCCATGACCACATTGACTTGGGCGCTGAACTCGATCAGGGAGGGGTCGGCCTCCAGGGCGGCGCTGAAGAGCGCTTCGCTGGGCAAAAAGCAGACCACGAACTCCGGCGTGTGCTCGAATTGCTTCCAATAGGCCTTGCCGGAGAGATCGCGCAGATGCGCTTTGACGCGCTCGGCGTGTGCGGCAAAGCGCAGCGCCTGGGTGGCGGGATCGACGCCGTCGGCGCTGTCAAGAAAGGCGTCGAGCGGGGTTTTGGCGTCCACGATGATGGAGCGGCCATTGGGCAGTTGGATGGTCATGTCGGGACGGAGCAGCTTGTCGTCTTCGGCGCGGGCCGTCACCTGCTCGGCGAAGGAGCAATATTCGACCATGCCGGCATATTCCACGCAGCGTTTGAGCTGCAATTCGCCCCAGTTGCCGCGGGTTTTGGGAGCACGCAGGGCGGAGATCAGTTGTGCCGTCTCGCTGCGCAGGGAGTTGACCGACTCGGGAATGGTCTTGCCGATGCCCTCGACCATGGTCTTGATCTCGCTGTAGGCTCCGGAACGTAGCGCTTCCATAGCCCGGGTTTGCCCGTCGAGTTGCTTGAGGGTCGCTTCCAGTGGCTGCAACAGGGCCTTGATGGCTGCCTCCTTGGCCTCCAGGGTTAGTTTGGCGTCTTGCGCCTGGCCGCCCAGTTCCTGTTTGGCTAGGGCCATGAACGACTGCGCATTGGCGCGCAGGGCATCGGCGGCGGCACCCTTGAAGGCGGCGTCGAGGTCGGCTTTCATTTGCGCATATTTTGCTTCCTCGTCACGGAACCTTTGGGTAGCCGTGGCCAGTTCCCGGCCGCGCGCGTCGCACTCCTCGGTCACGGAACGGAGCCGTTCCTCCAATGCCTCCTTTTCGCTGCGCAGGCCGCCGATGGCGGCGTCACGCTCTTCGGTCTGGGCCTTGAAACGCTCGCGCTCCTCGGCCTTCGGCTTCAGGATTGCAACTTCAGCGCGCGCGGCCTCGAACTGTTCCCGCAGGGCAGCCTCGCGGGTTTCGGCGAGTTTGCGCTCGTTGAGGAGGGCCTGATCGGATTGCGCCTGGACACTGGCGCGGTTGAGCCGAGATCCCAGCCAGAGCCCGAAAAGAAAAAGAACAATCATTGCAAGCGTTAAAAGCAGGGCGGAACTTCCCATATCAACAGAACCTCTTCGCCTAACATACGCGTTTTAGCGCTAGGTTTTCGAGCAGATTTACACGATTTTGAGTCTTGGCCAGCATCATTTCCGGGCATTGGCCCCTGCTTTCTGTCCCCCGACATCGCTTGATCCGGCCCTCAAATAGTGTCGCGCTTCCCCACCCTTGCGCCAGAAAAGAGACGCGAGTATGGGCGCGAAATAGGGGTATTTAATGGCCGGATCCCTATTCCCTATTCCCTATTCCCTATTCCCTGCTTTACACACCTGGGGTCGCCCAGTAGACTTGAAATTTCAGGGTGTATCGCTTTTTTTGTGCGGGCGGTTGTCGCGGGTAGCCTCGGGCCGGTATGGTGGCAAGCGGGGCATACGCGGACGGCAGGCCCTGAAACGGTTTCCGAATTCCGAAATTCACTTGGGAGAAGCACGCATGGCCGTGGAAGAGAAGGTTAAGCAGATTATCGTCGAGCAGTTGCAGGTGGACGAAGCCGAAGTTACCCCTGGCGCCAGCTTCCAGGAAGACCTGGGCGCGGATTCGCTCGATGTCGTGGAGCTCGTGATGCAATTCGAAGAGGCCTTTGACTTGGAGATTCCCGACGAAGACGCCGAGAAGATCAAGACCGTCAAGGATGCTGTCGAGTACATCGAGAAGAATGCGAAAGGCGGCAAGTAAGCAGTGACCCGTCGAGTCGTCATTACCGGCCTGGGGCTGGTTTGCGGTTTGGGCAACACTGCTCCTGAGGTATGGCGGCAGCTGGTGGCCGGCGCAAGCGGGATGGCCCCCATTCAAGGCTTCGATACGACCGGTTTTCCGGTCACCTTCGCCGCCGAGGTCAAGAACTTTGACCCCCTCAACTTTGTCGACAAGAAAGAAGCGCGCAAGATGGGGCGCTTCATTCACTTCGCCTTTGCCGCCACCCAGGAAGCGCTGGCTCAGTCGGGTCTCCGTATTACCGAGGAGATTGCCGATCGGGTAGGCGTGTTTATCGGTTCCGGTATTGGCGGTTTCGAGATCATCGAGCGCGAACACAGCAACCTGATGCAGGGTGGGCCGCGCAAGATTTCTCCCTTCTTCATTCCCGCGGCCATAGTCAACATGGCGGCGGGCAACATCAGCATTCGCTACGGAGCCAAGGGCCCGATCTCGGCTACGGCTACGGCCTGCGCCACCTCGGCTAATTCCATTGGCGACGCGGTACGCATGATCGCGCACGGCGATGCCGATGCCATGATCGCCGGCGGCGCCGAAGCGGCGGTGACCCCGCTCTCGGTGGGCGGATTCGCCTCCATGCGGGCGCTGTCTGCGCGCAACGACGAACCCACCCGCGCCAGCCGTCCCTTCGACAAGGATCGCGACGGATTTGTCATTGGCGAGGGCGCCGGCATCCTCATTCTCGAGGAGCTGGAGTTCGCCAAGGCCCGCGGCGCCAATATCCTGGCCGAGGTTATCGGCTACGGCATGAGTTCCGACGCCTACCACATGACCGGCATTGCCCCCGAAGGCGCCGGCGCCCAGCGCAGCATGAAAGCCGCGCTCAAGGACGCTGGGATCAAGCCGGAAGAGGTGGGCTACGTGAATGCTCATGCCACCTCGACTCCCGCCGGTGACGGCAACGAGTCGCGGGCCATCGAACTGGTTTTTGGCGAGCACGCCCTCAGCCACAAGCTGAAGGTCTCGGGCACCAAGTCCATGCACGGCCACCTTTTGGGCGGCGCGGGCGGACTGGAGGCCGGCATCAGCGTGCTGGCGCTGCAAAACCAGATGCTGCCCCCCACCATCAACCTGGAGAATACCGACCCGGAATGCAAACTGGACTACGTGGCCAACCAGGCCGTCGCCCATAGCTTCGATATCGCCCTCTCCAATTCGTTTGGCTTCGGAGGCATCAACGCCACGCTGATCATGAAACGCTGGACGGAATAAGGCAGTTCGTAGTTGACAGCGAACTACTGACAGCTTCTGCGTACCAGGGAAAAGGCGTTCATCCTTCGGGGTGGGCGCCTTTTTAGCACTTGGATTGACGCAGCTGGGATGTTCAGCAGCGCTTCACGGGGCGGGTGGTCAATCCCGGCCACGGCCGGGTGCGCATGGCCTCCGCATCGGCGCGCACCCTGGCTGGATGCGCGCCATTCGTCTAGCCGGGATGGCAGAAAGGCTCAGCCCATAGCTGCGGCAAATCCAATGCCGATGAGGGTAAAGATTGCCCACCAGCCGAAGACTGCGATGTATCCCGAGCTGCGTTTGACTCCGGCCACGGCGGCAGTGCCGATTCCCAGCAGCACCAGGGTCCAGATGGTTACCACATCCAGCGAAGTGAGCAGGGCATAGAGCGCCTTGTTGGTCTCCAACGGATTCAGAAACGCCCCAATGTTAGTTGGTGCGAAGTTCTTGATGTTGAAGGACTCCGGAGCGGCTCCTGAGAAAACCACGAGGACACCGAGCAGCGATTTGACGATGCTCGGCAAACTGGCATACATCCAAACCGAGAAAATACTCCCATATTTTGCCTTGCCGGCGAAGACGAAATTGATGGTGCCCCACAACCCGACCGACAATACGGCGACAAATGCCATTATCAGAAGCGGGTTGGCAATGAAGATGCCTTCGGTGACATACAAGGAGATCTTTGCGCCCATCTCGCGCTGCGCCGGGGGCGCTTGCGCCATCTTTTCTTCCTGTGCCGGATTGAGATGAACCTGGTTGTCCACTACCTGTTGCATGCCTACTTTGAATGCAATAGCCGCGAACAGAATGTAGCCGACCAGCGCCAGGATGAGGAATGGCATCCACCAGCTCTTGTTGCCAGCTTTGATGTCGTTGAAGGTCTTGGACGGCGCGGTGAAGATGTTGCCGATGCGCTGCCACTGCGACAGGCCGGTGCACTGGGGAACGGCCTCTGGGGTTTCCATCTCGCTCATATTCCGCCTCTCGATCGCCGCGAACGGCTTTGATTTCTTCCTTGCTCACAGAGAACCCGCAAGCGTGACGGTTCCTCCGCACGCTGGAGCGATCCCAAAAAGAATTCGGAGCCGGTTTGAGCGGAAGAATCAATTGCCCGCGATTGTAACCTCGGAAGGCGTAAATGGTGCAATCAAATTCTGTTGACTTGAGCGCCGAGGCTGCTGCAATAAGCAAGGGCACGGACCGTGGCCCGTACCCCTGGATGAATGCTCGATATTTACGGCCTTACTGCACTCCGCGCGGGCTATTTGCCTTGGTCGGCGGTGTCAGTCAGCGCTGGGGCGGGGGGAGCATCGGGCAGATCGATGACAGGATCGGGATCGGTATAGCTCTTGTAGACGGTGATGTGGAAGCAGGCCTCGCGGAACTCTTCCTCGACATCGATTTTGCCCTGGCTTTGCAGGGGAAGCAGATAGTTGCGCATCCACTCCCGCTCCTGCGGGGTGAGCGGGCTTTTGGCGATGTCCACGGCTGCCCCGGTGAGGTGTGGGCTGGCAATCTCGCCCACCGCAGGCGCGGCGTTGCGATTGTGATGGCGCAACTTCTTCTGAAAGACAACCGTACGCACCGCGGAACTGACCAGCACCGGGGCGTGGAAGGCCTCGGCATGAGCCTTGGCCAGATCGGCCAGGAAAGTGGCCGTCCAGGGACGGCAATAGCGGCGGTCTTCGGGCAGGCTGGGGTTGACGGTCAGGTCTTCCGATGCAGGGACCGGAACCAGCGCTTTGCTGGCGATGGTGTCATGCAACTGGGTGTCGTTTTCGATACGTTCCAAGCCGTCTTCGCCGACCTTGACGTTTTGCCGCACCAGCGAGTCGTGGGAGCCGGCAGCAGTCGAACCCAGCGCCACGGTGCTCAGGCGGCTCAGCGAGGCGCGACGCACTCTGCCACGCCGGTCCGCGCCCTTGCCAGCGTGCGTTTGCCGGGAATGCGGTTCGGCAGCCAATGGGGAGGCTTCAGGGCCAGACTTGGAGCCGCGGGCGCGATGGGGAGGCGTCGCGGCGGCGGATTTGGGCTCGGCGGCCTCCGCTTTGGGGGCGCGATGGCGACGCCGCGAAGCGGAACTCACCGCCTCCTTTTGCGGCACGGCAGCCTTGGCCGCGTGCGCGCTCTTCTTCGCCGCAGTCGCGGCAGAGGCGAGAGCCGAGGTTCCCAGCAGCAGGGCCAAGAGAATCGAAATTGTAAAGGTTCGCCGCATGGAAAAGAGTGCGGAGAAACCAGAGCAATTCCAGTGTAGGCCGAGGCGGGCGGAATTCCGAGTGCCCGCGGGGGTGCGTTCGTGTCCGATAATCGAATACCGTGAAAATGCCAAGAATGCCGCCTGCCCGTCGAGAGAATGACTTTGTAGAATGAATGCGTTGCTGTTGCCCAGGAAAAGTTCCCTGGGAAGAGGATAAATGCATGGCCGGATATTCCCCAAGGTCACTTTGGATTGCGGTAGTTTTTCTTCTTCTTGTGCAGGTTCTGCAGGTGGCCTTGGTGGTGCATCGCGAGTCGCTCACCTTCGACGAAGACGACCATATGTTTGCCGGCTACATGATGGGTCACAGTGGCGACTATGGCCTCAACCCCGAGCATCCGCCGCTGGTCAAACTTCTGGCCGCCTTGCCGCTGGTTGGACGTAAGCTATGGATTCCTCAGTTGCGTGGCCGCGATTTCAAGACCGAGGCCTATTTGGACGGGCGCGATTGGCTGGCGCGCAACGACGGCTCAAGCCAGAGGATGGTCTTCGCCATGCGCCTGGCTGCCGGTCTGCTGGCGGTGGCGCTGTCGCTGCTGGTCTTTTGCGCGGCCCGCGAGTGGTTCGGCGACCGCGCCGCGCTGTTGGCGCTGGTGCTGATGACCTTCGATCCCAATATCCTGGCCCACTCCGCACTGGTCACCACCGACATCGGCGTCACACTCTTCTTCCTCGTTGGGGTTTTCTTCTTTTATCGCTACGTGCAACACCCATCCCTGCTTCGCCTGCTGCTGGCAGGTTTGGCTGCGGGTTTGCTGCTGGCCACCAAGCACTCTGGCATCCTGCTGGCTCCCATGCTGCTACTGCTGATGGCCTGGGAGGTAGGCGTGGCCGCCAAGGGAAGCCGTGCACGTCTTATGCTCCGTCTTGCGGGAGCTTTTGCGGTGATCACGGTGGTGGGCGTAGGGGTATTGTGGGCTTTTTATGGCTTTCGTTATGCTGCCCGACCGGTGGGTCTCTCGCTCAGCACGTCTTTAGCCGACTATGTCGCGCCACTCAGCCATTTCAATGCCGGCGCGGTGCTGGCCATCGCCCGCCTGCATTTGCTGCCCGAGTCGTACCTGATGGGGCTGGTGGATGTGAAGCGCATGGCCGAGTTCTATCCCACTTTTATCCTGGGCAAGGTCTACGCTCACGGGGTGTGGTGGTATTTTCCGCTGGTGATACTGATCAAAACCACGCTGGGCTTGCTGGCGCTGACCGTGGTTGCCGGGTTGGCGACGCTAACTGGCCGTCTGCGCAAGGGCCGGGAACTGGTCTATCTGCTGCTTCCCGGCGCGCTGTATCTGCTGGTGGCCATGACCTCGGGGATGAACATCGGAGCCCGCCATATTCTGCCACTGTATACGCTGGCGGCGATCTTCGCCGGCGCGGGTGCGGTCGCGATGGTGGATTCGTTTCAGCGCCGGACGAAGATCGTCAAATGGGCTTTGGGAGTGCTGTTTGTGGTGCACATCGCCTCATCGCTCAGCGTCTTCCCCAATTACATGGCCTACGCCAACGAGGCCTGGGGCGGCCCCGGGAACCTGCACAACCTGCTCAGCGACGCCAACGTGGACTGGGCGCAGCAGTTGATTCAGGTCAAGCAATGGCAGGACCGCCATCCCGGCGAGGAGTGCTGGTTCGCTTACTTCGCCAATCCCGAGATAGATCCCTTGGTCTATGGCATCCGTTGCCACAAAATGCCCACTATTGACACCCTCTGGCTGGGCGGAGCGGATGTGATTCCGCCCACTATCAGCGGCAACGTGCTGATCAGCGCCGGCGACCTGAGCGGCTGCGAGTGGCCCAGCGGGCTGATGAACCCCTACCGCGGCTTTCAGTCCGTCAAGCCGGCGGAGATGATCGATTATGGAGTGATGGTCTACCGCGGCACCTTCGCCATGAATCAGGCCGCGGCGCTTAGCCGCGCGCAGGCCGCCTATGCACTGCTGGGTAAGGGGAAGAAGCCGGAGGCTCTGGCCATGGCTCGTGAAGCCGTCGACCTCGATACTACCGAGATCGTCAGCCAGACGGCGCGGGGTGACATCGCCATAGCCATGGGTGAAAAGGAAGAAGCGCGCAGAGCCTGGATGGCGGCAATCGCCAGCGCTCGCCGTCTGGAGCCGGACGCGCAGGTCAGCTACATCCCCGATCTGGAGGCCAAAATAAAACGGATCTGATCCGCCCTTGACGCTCGCCAGCGGAGATGATCGACTGAATCCTGCATGCATAAACCTGCGGACCAGCCTCAATTTACCCTCGACAATTACCAGCAAGATTTTGCCGATCGTCACCTTCTGCACGGGGTGGTGGCCAAGTGGGCGCAACAGCGGCCCGAGGCTCCTGCTCTGATCGCCGTCGAGAGCGGTCGCACGGTCAGTTGGAGCGAATTCGACCGGATTACGACGGAGTGGGCGGCAAAGTTACTGCTCCGGGGCTTTGCAAAGGGCGATTTTCTGGTCACCCTGCTGCCCATGTCGGTGGATCACCTCTTGCTGGAGTATGCCTGCTTCAAGATCGGCGTCATCGTCGCCCCGCTGGATCTACGCCTGCCTGCCGCCGAGGTGCTGCGCGCGTTGGAGATTCTGCACCCGCGCGGTCTGGTCGGGCTGGGGGTGCGGGCGCCCTTCGACTTCCGGGAACTGTGGTGCGTCGTGCAGGCACAGTGCCCCTGGATCGAGCGTCGCATGGTGGTGGAATCGAGCGAATCGATTCCCGATACGCAGCCCTTTGCCGCGTTTGCCGAGCCGTCGGGGAACGCCGCGGACGAGGCCAGAGCCGTAGCGAACTCTGCCGCCTGGGCCGGAATCGACGTGAACGAGAACGATGGAGCGCTGGTCATCTTCACTACCGGATCAACCGGCTCGCCTAAGCCGGCCCTGCTCTCGCACCGCAATATTACGGTGCAGAACATGTGCCTGTGCGGTGCCTTCTTTGGCGGCGACCGCGGCACACGCATTCTGGTCAACTTGCCGCCCTCCCACGTGGGCAGCCAGACGGAGATGCTGATGAGCATCTTTTTTGGAGGCGGCACGGCGGTTTTACTCGAGTTTTTCGACGCCGCTCGCTCGTTGCGCGCCATTGCCCAGCATCAAGTCGAGATTCTGGGCCAGATTCCCGCCATGTTCAACCTGGAATGGATGCTGAAGGAGTACGATCGCCACGATCTCAGCAGCCTACGCCTGGCTGTCTACGGCGGCAATGCCGTCTCGCGCCCCTTTGTGAACCGGCTGGCCACCATGGCGCCGCACATCGGCACAGGGCTGGGACTGACCGAGACCTCAGGCTTCTGTACTTATGTCCAAACAGATGCCGAGGACAAAGAGACGATTCTGGCCAGCCTGGGCCAGGATATGCCGATCTATTCCTGCTCGATCCGTCAACCCATGCGCACCGATGGATTCGCCGGCGAGGAACAGAATGCGGGTGAAATTGGTCACGTCTGCTTCCGTGGCCCGCAGACCTTTCTGGGCTACGTTAACGATCCAGAAGCTACCGCCAAGACCATCTCACGCGACGGATTCCTGTATACCGGCGATCTTGGTACGAAAGACGCCGGAGGCGTGCATCTGACCGGGCGCGACAAGTGGGTGATTAAGTCCTTCGGCCATCAGATCTTCCCCGGCGATGTGGAGCGGCATATCTGCTTCCTGACGGAGAAGGTGGCCAACTGCGTGGTTGTCGGCGTAGCCCACGAAGTGGTATCGGAAGCACCAGTGGCCCTGGTTGAGAAGAAACCCGGTGTCGAACTCACCCGCCAGGAACTGGATCGCCACGCACGCACTTTGCCGCCGTACATGCGCCCGCGCCACTGGATCGTGCTCGAAGCCGGGCAGATGCCGCTGAACCGCGTGGTCAAGCCCGATTACCTGCGCGCCCAGCAGATGGCCCGCGAGGAGATCGCCACGCTGCGCGCCCGCGGGCAGTGGGACAGCGATTATCTTCAGGGCGAAACCAACCGGAGCCGCTGAATGCACGGCGCTTGCGGCTCGATCTTGGGATGCGAGAGGTGCAGGCGCTTGGCGGCGTTGGTTACGTCCAGTTCTCCAAGGTACTCGCGGAGTTCCTTGCCAGGAAGGGGCGGATTGAACATTTGCGTCATCGAGTTAGCTCCCGTGATAGTCCAGGTGATCGACCTGAATTACGTCTTCGTCTTCGAATCGGAAGGTGAGCCTCTATCCCGGCCTTATTTCCGGTCTTGAAGAATTGCGCAATTCCGGCATGGCGAAAGCTGTTGACCATGCGTTAACCACAGCGCTTCACGCACACCCGGTCAAACCCTTGCGTCAGGCAATTTCAATGCCTTCCCACCCAAAAAACGCCCCCGGTCCGAAGACCTGGGGCGTTTTTACTGACCACTGTTCACTGAAAACCAACCACTGTCTTTACAGCAGCGTCGGTTCGTCTTCCTTCAGTTCCTCGGGGGGGATGATGACGGCGGCGGCGACCTTGTCTTCGCTGTCGAGGTTGAGCAAACGAACGCCTTGCGTCGCCCGGCCGGCGGCGCGGATGGTTTTGGTGTCGATGCGGATGATCTTGCCGAATTGGCTGATAACCATGAGTTCCGAAGTATCGTCGACCAGTTGGATGCAGTTGACGCGGCCGATGCGCGGCGTGACCGCCATGTTTTTGACGCCCTTGCCGCCGCGGGTTTGCAGGCGATAGGCGTCCACATCGGTGCGCTTGCCGAAGCCGTTTTCGGTGATGGCCAGAATACGGTAAGCGCCGGGCTCGTGCTCCTTGGGGGTGATGGCGACGCCGACCACGTAATCGTTCTTGGCCAGTTCGATGCCGCGTACGCCGTAGGCGGGACGACCCATGGAGCGTACGTTGGCCTCGTCGAAGCGGATGGCCATGCCCAGGTGGGTGGCCAGGAAGACGATCTCCGATCCGTCGGTGAGACGGGCGGCGACCAACTCGTCGTCCTTGTCGATGCCGATGGCGATGATGCCGCGGGCCATCACGTTGCTGAAGTCCTTTAGCGGGGTCTTCTTGACCGTGCCCATCTGGGTGGTGAAGAAGATGAACTTGCCTTCTTCTTCCAGGTCGCGCACCGGCAAGATGGCGCGCACACTCTCGCCGGCTTGCAGGCTGAGCAGGCTCTGCATGGATTTGCCCTTGCCCGCGGCGCCCACGTCGGGAACCTCGTAGACCTTGATCCAGTAGACGCGGCCGGTGTTGGTGAAGCAGAGCAGATAGGCATGGGTCGAGTCCACGATCAACTGCGAGACGAAGTCCTCTTCGCGGGTCTTCATGCCCATGCGGCCCTGGCCGCCACGGCGCTGCTGGCGATAGATGCTGATGGGGGTGCGCTTGAGATAGCCCTGGTGGCTGACAGTAACCGCTACCTGCTCGTCGGCGATGAGGTCTTCGAGCTGCAACTCGGCGCTCTCGTCGACGATCTGGGTGCGGCGGACATCGCCATACTTGTCGCGCACATCTTCCAGCTCCTTGACGATGACCGCGCGTAGCTTGGTCTCGGAAGCCAGGATGGATTCGTACTCGGCGATCCGCTTGCGAATCTCTTCCAGTTCCTTAAGCAACTCGTCGATGGAGAGCTGGGTGAGGCGATAGAGCTGCAATTCGAGGATGGCGTCAATCTGGCGCAGGGTGAGTCCCTTTTCCTCGTGGGGCAGGCGCTCGCGGTCCAGGGTGATGACAATCTCGCTGCCCTTGCCCCAGGCGTAGAGGTTCTCGCGGGCTTCGGCGCGGGAGCCGGAGGCGCGGATGATGCGGATGACGGTGTCCAGATTGTCGAGGGCGATCTTGTAGCCTTCGAGAATGTGCTCCCGTTCGCGGGCCTTGCGCAGCAGGTAGACGGTGCGGCGCTGCACCACGTCGATGCGGTGATCGATGAAGCACTGGATGGCCTTATCCAGACCCAACTCGCGCGGTTGGCCGTTGACCACCGCGAGGAAGATCATGGAGAAGCTCTCCTGCATCTGGGTGTTCTTGTAGAGCTGGTTGAGCACGATCTCCGGCTGGGCGCCGCGCTTCAGCTCGATGACGATGCGCATCCCGTCGCGATCGGAGTGATCGTTGACATCGGAGATGTCGTCGATGATCTTGTCGTTGACCAGCTCGGCGATGCGCTCGATGAGCTTGGACTTGTTCACCTGATAGGGAATCTCGGTGACGATCAACGCCTGCTTTTCCTTGGTCAGGTTCTCGATGGCCACCTTGGCGCGCATCATGAAGCGACCGCGGCCGGTCTTGTAGGCGTTGGGAATGCCGCCCTTGCCGTAGAGGAAGCCGCCGGTGGGGAAGTCCGGGCCCTGCACGTGGCACAACACGGCTTCCAGGCCAGCTTCGGGGTTCTGCACCATCTCAATGGTGGCGTTGAGCACCTCGGTCAGGTTGTGGGGGGGGATGTTGGTGGCCATGCCCACGGCGATACCGCTGGAGCCGTTGACGATAAGATTGGGAATGCGGGTGGGCAGCACCGTCGGTTCGAGAGTGGTCTCGTCATAGTTGGGCGTGAAGTCCACCGTCTCCATGTCGATGTCGGCCAGCAACTCGCCGGCGATGCGCATCATGCGGCACTCGGTGTAACGCATGGCGGCGGGCGGATCGCCATCGACGGAGCCGAAGTTGCCCTGGCCGTCGATCAGCGGGTAGCGCAGCGAGAAGGGCTGCGCCATGCGCACCATGGTGTCGTAGATGGCGGAGTCGCCGTGGGGGTGATAGACACCCATGGCCTGACCAACCACTTTGGCGCACTTAGTGTAGCGCTTGTTGTGCTCCAGGCCCATCTCACTGAGGGTGTAGAGGATGCGCCGGTGCACGGGCTTGAGGCCGTCGCGCGCATCGGGTAGGGCGCGGCCCACAATCACCGACATGGAGTAGGCCAGATAGGAGCGGCGCATCTCCTCTTCGATGTTGATGGAAATGAGGTTGGTTCCGCTGTGAGGCGGAGTGCCGCTTTCGAGAGGGAGCTCAGGGTTCAGATCGTCTGCCATAAGGTTTTTGTGCCCGCCGGAAGGCGCCAAAATCGATCAGATAGATTTCCGGTAGAAGCGGGGCCGGACTCCGCGGGCTGCTCTTCCATTTTACCCCTTCGAGGGGCTATCCAGCAAGCCGGATAGCTGCAAATAAGTCCTTATTTTTGCGCGCTTTATCAGGGGATTTCGGGGCTTTGACAGAGGCTTTGGTAGATCCCGCTGCGCAACGCGTTGCGGCCTTAGTTTTGGCGATGTTTTTTGCTCTCTTCTGCGCCGACTCCCTCTTGCTGGCCGAGAGTCAAATTTCTACTGCGCCGGAGGCGCAAGGGTGGTTAGCCCCGCGCTTCAACGCGGAGACTGTGGCCAGCAATAGCCAATCAGCCCTGTAGATAGCGCAAAACGGCGATTTTGTTATCAAAAATACGTACATAGGATTGCCCTGGGGGTTAGATTGGCCCCGACAGACTGCGCAGGCAGAAGACCGCTTGCAGCAGCACGAGGGCTCCGGCGGCGGCCTGCATCCAGCGGCCGCGGGGTTTCTCGAAGGCGTCGGCAAAGACGCCGCCCACAAAAGTCAGTAGGAAGGGCGTTGCCCAAATGCCAGGGACGGCGCTCAGCTGGAGGGGAAGCAAGGCCAAAGCGCAAAGCAGCGGAGCGGTGTTGCCAAAATAGCGCGCCCGGGGCATAGCCAGGTAGAGAAGCAGAGCGGCGGCGGCGGCCAGGGCGGAAGCGGTGCTGGCCGGCGTTGAAAAGAACTGGAAAGCTGCGTCCCAGGAAAACCGGGCTGGGGTGGTGAAGAGCAGACCCATGGTTTGCAGCGAGAAGCCGCAGCAGACCCAGGCGCAGACCATGGCCCCGCCCAGCGCCAGCAACACGATGGGCAGAATCTGCTTGCGGCGGCCTTCCGCAACCCACAGCATGAGGGCGGTTCCCAGCAGCGCGGCGAGGGCCAGGGCGGCCCAGTGCGAAGTGACGGCCAAGGCGAAAATTGCGCTCAGCAGCAGTATTCGTGGCCGCCATTTGCGGCGCGGTCCCTGCATGGCGTGAGCCACGCCGATGCAGGTGTAGACGCCGCCATAGACGGCCAGCGCGGCCAGCATCCCGGTGCCGGGTTGGCTGGATGCGCGCAGCATCGGCGGGGAAAAACAGTAGAGGGCGAGTGCCATATAGCCGCCCAGGTTGCCGTAGAGGCGGCGGGCCACCCACCACAACCCACCGCCCAAGAGCAGTCCCACGAACAGAAAAGGCAAACGCAGCAGCAACCGGAGTGCGACCTGGCCATTCACTTCCCTCAGATCCGATGGGGAAGCGGGGGAAGATGCGGCGTCGGGCGGGTCGCGATCTTCATCCCGGTGGAAGTGCCGCAGGCCGTTTTGCGCCAGCGATGCCAGGGCGAGGGGCAGGCCGGCGATGCGAAAGACGAGCACTCCATTCCGGACTCCCAAGCGCACCCCGGGGTCGAGGCGCGCGGAGCGCTGCCACATCTGCTGCCCGCACAAGGCGTATTGAAACTCGTCGCCGGTCACCGGTTGGCGGACGGCCAGCCACAGGCTCTGGGCCAGAAACAACCCCAGCAGCAGGGCGGCGACGCGCTGCGGCGGGTTGAAGCGGAAGCGGCGGATTGGGGCCGGGCGGGAGGCGGTCATGACGGATTAGCGAACCAACCCAGTCTAAATGCCGCGAGCGCGCTGGCTGGGGAGCCTCGGGGCTGCGTTGCATCGCTTTCCTCTTTCGATCAGGACAAGATACACTGACGGCGCCATGATAACCCGTCGCCGTTTTGTGCAAAATGTCACTTCCGCCTCTGTTCTGTTTGCTCTTGCCGCGCACTCCCGCCTGCTTTTGGCTGAGGACGGCGTCTATCGCAACCCCATTCTGGGCGGCGATCACCCCGACGCCAGCCCCATCCGGGTGGGCAGCGACTTCTATCTGACCCACTCCAGCTTCGACTACGCTCCCGGCCTGCTCATCTACCACTCCCGCGATCTGATCAACTGGAAGCCGGTGGCGGCCGCCCTGCGCCGCTACTATGGCAGCGTCTGGGCGCCGTATCTGTGCGAATATCAGGGCCGCTTCTACATTTATTTCCCCTCCGACCAGCAATTGCGCGTGGTCCACGCCGAGCGTCCCGAGGGGCCATGGAGCGAGCCGGTCAGTCTGGGCATCGACGCTATCGATCCCGCTCACATCGCCGAAAACGGCCGCCGCTTCCTGTATATGGCCGACGGCCGGATGGCGGAGCTGACGGCCGACGGGCTGGCGGTCAAAAGCGCGCCGCGCCGGGTGGTGGAGCCCTGGCCGGTGCCGGCGACAACGCGCATCGAGTGCACCTGCCTGGAGGCGCCCAAGGTGATCGAGCACAACGGATGGTTCTATCTGAACGTGGCCGAGGGGGGCACCGGCGGCCCGGCAACAGGCCACGCGGTGGTCTCGGCGCGCAGCCGCCACGCCGACGGACCCTGGGAGTACTCGCCCTACAACCCGATTGTGCATACCGCATCGCGTGACGACCGCTGGCTCTCGCTGGGCCACGGGCGGCTGGTGGATACCGCGGACGGCAAGTGGTACATGACAGTGCATTCCTATGAGAACGGCTATCGCACCCTGGGCCGGCAGATGCTGTTGCTGCCTGTTGAGTGGACGGCCGACGGCTGGTTCCGGGTGCCGGCGGGGATCACCGCCGAGTCGGCGATTCCGCTGCCGGTGGCGGGCTCCCGCCAGGAGCCGCTGGCCGATCCATCGGACGACTTCACGAGCCCCGAACTTGGTCTCCAGTGGGGCTTCTGGCACGAGTACGACCCCCAGCGTTTTTCCACCGGCAAGGGAGCGCTGGTGCTGGCGGCGCGGGGCAAATCGCTGCTGGACAGCGGGGCGCTGAGCACGCCTGTGGGCGGCCACTCTTATACGGTGGAGGTCGATGTCGAGGTCGAGCCGGGCTGCGAGTCGGGGCTGCTGCTCTTCTACGATCCGCAGCACGCCACCGGGATTTTGCTGGACGAGCAGGGAATTGGCGTGCGCCTGGCCAATGGCTACTTTCCCAGCCGCCAGCAGAAGGGCGCCAGCCGAGCGACCTTGCGCCTGGTCAACGACCGCCAGGAGATCGACTACTACTACCGCCTTCCCGGCCAGAGCTGGGAGAAGATGCGGGAATCGGCGGAGGTCAGCGGCATGCATCACAACGTATTGGGCGGGTTTCTGGACCTGCGCCCAGCCGTTTACGCCTGCGGCACAGGTCAGGCGACCTTCAGGAACTTCCGCTACTGGCCCGAGGTCAAGGCACCGGTCTAGAACCGCCTCCATCGCCATCGGGAAGAGAGGATGAACCGCCAAAAAACGTCGAAAAGCGCACAAAAACGGCTGAAAAAGGGTCAATACCATTTACCGACCGGTAAACGGTGTGTATTGTCTATCCTATTGATTATTCATATGGTTGGGCGTTTTTATCAGGCTCATAAATGGGGCATTTCTTGGGGGGGGGTACCCCCCTGGCGAGAGGGGGACTTCCCCGAGCGGAGGGCGGTGACAGCTTTGCGGAAGAGGCTAAGCCTGTGCTGGCAATGGATTTCGTTCATAACCGTCTCCCATAGATAGTTTGAAACGGATGGGGGTAATTCGCTGCAAGTCGCCGGGTCAGACTGCTGTGAGATTGTGAACAAGTCTCAGCCCACAACCCCGCATCAGGGCATTTTCAGAGATACGGTGGGGTCGCCAGAGGTATCCGAAGATCGTCGCTCCCCGATGGTCGCATCCGCTTGAGTGAACTTCTTTCGGGATACATCCCCTCAGGTTTTGGTATTAAGCCCTGGCGATGGCGTCGCTGGCTCAGGAGCCTGAAGGCCGCTGCTCCTTCCACAGAGTAAACTTTGCATCGATTCGCAAGCCAAAACTGATACGCCTGCAGAATCAGGATGTGGAGCTTGAGTTGCCCCGGTTGGCAGTTGCCGCTTCCGACAGCAGCCGTTAGACTTCATGCAGCATGGCAATCGCAGGCGAAAGACAGGGAAAGAATTCGGAGAGGCTGGTCAATGCTTCGCGGGCCGAGGAGGAGCAGGGCTTCGAGCTGAAATTGCGGCCCATGTGGCTGCGGGAGTTCATTGGGCAGTCCAAGGCCAAGGAGCAGTTGGCCATCGCGCTGGAGGCGGCGAAATCGCGCGGCGAGGCGCTGGATCATGTACTGCTCTTCGGGCCGCCGGGGCTGGGCAAGACCACCCTGGCCACCATCATCGCCAACGAACTGGAGGTGGGCTTTCAGCAGACCTCGGGGCCGGCATTGCAGATTCAGGGTGATCTGACCGCCATTTTGACCAACCTGCGCGAGCGCCAGGTGCTGTTTCTGGACGAGATCCACAGGATGCAGCCGGTGCTGGAAGAGAAGCTGTACACGGCGCTGGAGGACTACAAGCTGGACATCATCATCGGCCAGGGTCCGGCGGCGCGGACGCATGTGATGGAGATCCGGCCCTTTACCTTTGTAGGGGCGACGACGCGGCCGGGACTGCTCAGTTCGCCGCTGCGCTCGCGCTTTGGGATTCTGCTGCGGCTGGAGTTCTATACCGAAGAAGAGCTGAAGTTCATCGTGGAGCGTTCGGCGGAGGTGATGCAGATTCCCATCGACCCGGACGGCGCGTCGGAGATTGCGCTACGCTCGCGGGGCACACCGCGTATCGCCAACCGGCTGCTGAGAAGGGTACGGGACTACGCCCAGGTGCGCGGCTCGGGGGTGATCGACCGCCCCACCGCCAACGCAGCTTTGACCATGCTGGAGGTGGACGCGCACGGCTTCGACGAGATCGACCGGCGGCTGCTGCTGACCATCCTGCAGAAGTACGACGGCGGGCCGGTGGGCCTGGGTACGCTGGCCGCCACGCTGGCCGAGGAAGAGGACGCGCTGGAGGAGGTTTACGAACCATTTCTGATCCAGATCGGCTTTCTCGACCGCACGCCGCGGGGACGGGTGGCCACCCGGTTGGCTTACGAGCACTTTGGATTAGCCATGCCGGGAAAACAAAGCGCACTCTTTTAGACTTTTCTGGTAAAGTGGCATTGTTTTAAGTAAGTGTGTAAAAGAGGAGAACTTTCGCCATGGCGCTGACGCAATCCACCATGCTTGAACTGGGTACCGAGGCTCCGGATTTTTCCCTTCCCGATGCGGTGAGCGGGCGGACCGTACGGCGCGACGATTTTCGCGGCAAGCAGGCGCTGCTGGTGATGTTCATCTGCGCCCACTGCCCCTATGTGAAGCACCTGGAGGCGGGTCTGGCGGCACTGGGCGAAGATATGCGCGAGCAGCCGGTGGGGGTGGTAGCCATCAGCAGCAACGACGCCGAGAACTATCCCCTGGACAACCCGGATGGCCTCAACCGTCAGGCTGAGACGCAGGGCTTTGTCTTTCCCTACCTCTACGACGAGAGCCAAGCCGTTGCCAAGGCCTACAAGGCCGCCTGCACGCCCGACTTCTTTCTCTTCGACGGCGAATTCAAGCTGGTCTATCGCGGCCAATTCGACTCCAGCCGGCCAGGCAACGGCATTCCGGTGACCGGGGAGGATCTGCGCTTCGCCATCGGCCAGGTTTTGGCCGGCAAGAACGTTCCCACCGAGCAACAGCCCTCCATGGGCTGCAATATCAAGTGGAAGGCTTAAGAGCGAGCGGAGCCAGCCGCCGCTGCGCGGCGGGTAAGCCAGGTCTCTGACCTCATGAAGATGTATTTCAGTTCGTACTCTCCCCGGTCTCAAAATCGAGACCGGGGGCACCCACTGGATAGTTTGCTGAATGACAGTTTGCTTTTGATGCAGATTTTTGAGACAGCACAGCAACTCCGCCAACGCCACTGACGGCGCTACCTCCGCTTCGGTCGCCTTATAGCGCCAGCCCCTTCAAATAGGCGCGGAACTTGTCGCCGAACTCGGGGCGCTTGAGGGCGAACTCGACGGTGGCCTGCAACATGCCGAACTTGTCGCCGGCGTCGAAGCGCTTGCCCTCGAAGCTGTAGCCGAAGACCTTCTCTTCCTTGAGCAGGGCGCGGATGCCATCGGTGAGCTGGATCTCGCCGCCGGTGCCGGGGGTGGTCTGCTGTAAAAGCTCGAAGACCCGCGGGGTGAGGACGTAGCGGCCGATGATGGCCTGGTTGGAGGGGGCATCTTCGAATCTGGGCTTCTCGACCATGCCGGTGCAGTTGTAGAGGCGGGGATTGGAGGCGTCCCTGGAGCCGGCCAGCACACCATAGGCGCTGATCGCCGGGCCGTCGACGGTGGCCGTGGCCAGCACCGAGCCGCCCTTCTCGTTGAAGACGTCGATCATCTGCTTGAGGCAGGGGACTTCGGCGTCGATGACGTCGTCGGGGAGGATGACGGCGAAGGGCTCGTCGCCGATCAGATCTCTGGTGCAGAGTACGGCGTGGCCCAGTCCGAGGGGTTCCTTTTGGCGCACATAGCTGATGCGGGCCATGGTGGAGACGCCGCGGGAGACGGCCAGCAGTTCGTGCTTGCCGCGCAGCTCCAGGGTGGCGTCGAGTTCGAAGCTGCGGTCGAAGTGGTCTTCCATGGCGCCCTTGCCGCGGCCGGTAACGATGACGATGTGCTCTATGCCGGAGGCGATGGCCTCTTCCACGCCGTATTGGATGATGGGCTTGTCGACCAGCGCCAGCATCTCCTTGGGAATGACCTTGGTGGCGGGCAGGAAACGCGTACCCAGCCCTCCCGCGGGAAAGACAGCCTTGCGAACTTTTTGGTTCATCCCTGCTCCTCGGGTTCTAAGCTATTGCGGGCACATGGCTCCGGCACTGCACCATCTTAAGCCATCGAGATTACAACTGGAACCGGCGGTGGACGGCAAACGACCCTTATGAGAGGATCGTTTGCCGGCGGCGTGTCTTCTAGCGGCACTTACAAGGTGGGCGAATCGTCGCCCAGCAGGGCCTGGCGCACGATCTTGATGGGGGGGAAGCCCTGGCGCAGGAAGTTGTTGTGGAACTCTTCCAGCGAGAAGGCGGCGCCCTGCTTCTTCTTCATGTCTTCGCGCAGCTTCATGATCTCCAGCTTGCCCAGGGTGTAGTAGAGGTAAGTGGGGTCGCCAGCGCCACGCTTGGTCTCGACCACAGCCGTCTCCTTGGACTGATAGCCTTCCTTCTGGAAGAAGGCTTCGGCTTCGGCAATGCTCATTTTGCCGCTGTGCATTTGGATGCCGACAATGAAGCGGGCGTTGCGCAGGAGCGCATCCTGAAGCTGGCCGAGGCGGAGGAATTTCGATTCGCGTTGGTCTTTCGCGCCTGCACCGGGCTGTCCGTAGCCGGCGTCGAGCATCATCTGCTCAGTGTAGTGGGCCCAGCCTTCGATGTCGGTGTTGGCGCCGAGCACCTTGCGCACCCGGCTGGGCGCCTGCGGCAGCCATAGGAACTGAATGTAGTGGCCTGGATAAGCCTCATGCACCGCCGTGGAAATCACCGTGCCCACGTTGAAGGAATGCATGTATCCCTCGACCTCTTCGGGCTTCATGGAGGGGTCGGGCAGGGTGACGTTGAAATATGCCTCGGTAGCGTGAGTTTCAAAGGGACCGGGCGTATCCATCGAGGCAAAGGTGGTAGCGCGCATGAAGGCCGGCGTCTCTTCGACGATGGGGCGCACATCGGAGGGAATGGTCACGATGTGGTGGGAGCGAATGAAGCCGACCAGGCCGTCGAAGGTGGCGCGGAAGGCGGGGATGAGCTGATCGGGAGCGGGATGGTTCGAGCCCAGCTCCTCGACCACGGCGCGCGCATCCTTGTCAGGTTCCAGCTCCTTGGCAAGTCGGTTGAAGTGGGCCTGGTTCTGGTGCAGATCGGCCCAGCCGATCTGCAGCAGCTTGTCGAGGGGAATATCGACCATCTCGTCGCAGGCCAGCTTCTTGCTGAAGGTCTCGGCGCCGATGCGGAAGTCGCCGTTGGACTTGGGCAGCAGATCGGACTTGAGCCAGCCAAGATAAGTATTCAATGCGGCGATGACATCGGCATTGGTCTTCAAGAATTCGGCCTTGAGCGCCGGGTCTTTGGCTTCGCCGAAGGCCAGCGGCACATCGTTCTGGAAGAAGCTGATGATGCCCGGCAACTGCTCGATGGCGATCTCGGTGAAGATGCGCGGGGGGTTGTTGAGGTTCTTGCGGGCATCGACAAAGAGCGCAGGCATCTGCTTCTCGCGGGCGATCAATGAGCGCAGGCGGTCGTCGGGGGAAGCGAACTTGCGCTCCATCAGCGTGAAAGCGCCGTTGGCGGCGATGCCGGAGTAGTTGTCGGCGTTCTTCTCCCAGGGGCGAATGGTCTCCAGGGTGAGCAGTGTGCCGCGAATGTTGGCGAGTACGATTTCGCGATCGCTGCGGGGAACGAAATCGGCAGCATCGACGCCGGGATGGATCGCTTCAATGCGCTTTTCATAGCTTTTCAGATCCGCGATCTGGGCGTCGATGTTTTGGCGGGATAGATTCTCCAGTTGCGCATCGTACTGGTGATAGCCGGCCAGGGTGCCACTGGTGGGGCTGTAGTGGAAGTAGACCTGATCGAGGTAGGCGTCGGAAAGCTGCTGGAATTGCGGCTTCCAGTTTTCATTGGCGGCGTGTGCGCCCATTGTGGCCGTCATGGAGACTCCCATGGCTAGTATGGCAAAAGTGTTCTTCATCTTCATCTCTCTTTTGGCCTTCTGACCTGTGGATTGAATGGCGGTATCAACCGCAGTTCGATAGCGTGACGATCTGTAGTTCGAAGCGTCCCTACGGGGCGCAGGTTTCTGTACATCGCGTCCCAGGGTTTCGCTGTGCTTCACCCGGGGCAATTTTCATTGCCTCCCTACGGGAGGCGGGACAACCTGGAGACGATGCAACCTGGACGCGGTACGACTGGGAAACGGTGCAACCTGGAAGCGGTGTAGCAGGTTCGTTTCTGGAGCGAGATCGAAAGTGCGAGCCGATCCATTCCGCCCATCTTCCGTGTTCTGAAAAAGCAAATGCAGGTTCTTCGACATTGCTGCGTTCCGCTCAGGATGACAGCATGTTTTTTCAGGATCAGGGCGCTGGCGGCGCCAGATCCGCAATCAGTTCTTGAATCTCCAGCAGGACTTCATCGGGTTTGGTAGAGGATAAGGGGAACTTCAAAACGCCTTGTGGCGTGAAGACGGCGCCGCGTTTGGCGTTGCGGGCCACCAGCTTCATCAGTTGTGTGGGATCGACGAGGGCGTTTTCGGTAAAGCGCAGATGCAACTCGGTGCGCTTGCGATCGATCTGGGCAATACCCAGGCGCTCGCACTCCAGACGAATCGAGGAGGCTTCGAGCAGATAGACGGTGGCATCGGGCAGAGCGCCGTAGCGGTCCTCCAACTCGGCGCGAATCTCGACGACAGCCGACGGGCTGGCGGCGCCGGCGATCTTCTTGTAGAGGCGCAGGCGCTGGTTTTCTTCGGCCACATAGCTCTCGTCGATGCGCAGGGCAATGCCCAGATTGAGCTGAGCGGCGGGCTTCTCTTCGCCGCTCTCGCCCTTCATTTCCTTGACGGCCTGCTCCAGCATCGAGGTATACAGTTCGAATCCGATGGCCTCGATGTGTCCGCTCTGCTCGCCGCCCAGCATGTTGCCGGCGCCGCGCAATTCCAAATCCAAAGCGGCGATCTTGAAGCCCGCTCCCAGGTCGCTGAACTCCTTCAATGCGGCCAATCTTCTGCGCGCAATCTCGGTCAGTTCCTTCTCGGGAGGGATGAGCAGGTAGGCGTATGCGCGCCTGTTTGATCGTCCCACTCTGCCGCGCAGTTGATAGAGCTCGCTGAGGCCGTGACGGTCGGCGCGATTGATGATGATGGTGTTGGCCAGAGGAATGTCGAGCCCGTTCTCGATGATGGAAGTGGCGACCAGCACATCGTATTGATGGCTCATGAAGGCCAGCATCACGCGCTCCAGTTCGTCCTCGCTCATCTGCCCGTGTCCCACGCAGACGCGGGCTCCGGGGACCAGTTCCTGAATGCGGGCGGCGATCTCGTAGATGGACTCGACACGATTGTGCACAAAGTACACCTGGCCGCCGCGCTCCAGTTCGACTTCGACGGCGGAGCGGACGATCTTCTCGTCGAACTTGGCCACCACAGTTTGAATGGCCATGCGGTCCTTGGGCGGGGTCTCGATGACGCTCATGTCACGCAGGCCCACCAGCGACATATGCAGGGTGCGGGGAATGGGGGTGGCGCTCATGGCCAGGACATCGATCTGCTTGCGCATCTGCTTGAGGCGCTCCTTGTGGCGCACGCCGAAGCGCTGCTCTTCGTCGACGACGAGCAGGCCGAGATCCTGGAACTTGATGTCCTTGGAGAGAATGCGATGGGTGCCGACGAGAATGTCGATCTTGCCGTGCTCGACCTGCTCGACGATGAGCTTCTGCTCCTTGGCGGTGCGGAAGCGGGAGATCATCTCGATGTTGATGGGGAACTGGGAGAAGCGGCGCTTGAAGGTCTCGAAGTGCTGAAAGCTGAGAATGGTGGTGGGAGTAAGGACCGCGACCTGCTTGCCGTCTTGCACCGCCTTGAAGGCGGCGCGCATGGCCACTTCCGTCTTGCCGTAGCCGACATCGCCGCAGAGCAGGCGGTCCATGGGCATGGTGGATTCCATGTCCAGCTTGATGGCGGCAATGGCGGAGAGCTGATCGTCGGTCTCGGTGTAGTCGAAGGCTTCTTCGAACTCCTTCTGGAATTCGTTGTCGGGAGCGAAGGCCGTGCCCTGCACGGTTTCGCGTTCGGCGTAGAGCTTGAGCAGTTCGGCGGCCATGTCTTGCATGGCTTTACGCACCCGCGCCTTGGTCTTGGTCCACTGCTGCGAGCCGAGGCGATTGAGCACCGGGGCGGGGCCGGTGTCGGTGGAGCGGTACTTCTGAATCAGGTCGAGGCGGGTAAGCGGGACGTAGAGCTTGGCCTGCTCGGCGAATTCGAGGATCATGAACTCGACGGAGAGGCCGTCTTGCACGATCTCCCGGAGTCCCTGGTACTGGGCGATGCCGTGCTCGACATGGACCACGTAATCGCCGACAGTGAGGTCGCGGAAGTCGGAGACGAAGGCCGCGGTTTTAGAGCGTTTGGGCTCGGGGCGGGCGGCGACATCGGCTTCGTCGGAGAGATCGTTGGCGCCGAAGAGCACCAGAGAGCCGCCGCCGAAGGTTACGCCCGCGGATAATGGTGTGCGCACGATGACCGGTACGCGTTGATCGCCGGAAAGATTGCCGGCTTCATCGACCAGGGTTTCGCCCATATGCGCGGCGCGGCTGCCCAGGCGATAGGGAATCTGGTATTCGCGCAGCATGGTGGCCAGGCGCTCGACGTCGGCCTGATGGGGGGCGGCCAGCACGATGCGCGCTTCGATCTCCATGAGGCTCTTCAACTGCGCGGTCAGCGCCGGAATCGAGCCGTGAAAGCGCATGGTGGGGCGGGTGTTGAGCTCGATCTCGCCCATGGTGTTGTCTTCGTCGAGCACGTCCACCGCACCCAACTGGTCGAGATCGAGACCGACGTGCGAAGCCAGCATGGCCTGCAAGACTTCAGGACGCAGATAAATATCTTCAGGCCGAATCAGCGAGCCGATGCCGGAGCGCTCGTGGCGCTGTTCGACCTTGTTCCACCAGCGGTCGATCTGGTTGCGCACCATGGCCGGCTCGTCGACAAACAAGATGCAGCGGGCGGGGAGCGAGAGCAGCGATTTGTGGGCTCCAGCGACGGCGGAGAAGAACTCCCAACCAGGAAAGACGCTGACCCCGCCGGCGGCCGCGACCTCGGCCGCCATTTCTTCGTCGTCCTCGCTGGTCTCGACGCGCTGCTTGCTGAGTCGGGCATGGACGGCGGCCAGCAGGCGCTCGGTGACCGGGGTTTCGGTCAGAGGCTGCAACTCGGTCTCGTCCAGTCCGCTCTGCGAGCGCTGGGTCTCGGGATCGAATTTGCGGATGGTCTCGATCTCGTCGCCGAAGAACTCGATGCGCACCGGGCGGTCGGCCTCGGGGCTGTAGACATCGAGAATGCCGCCGCGGCGGGTGAACTGGCCGGGCATTTCGACCAGATCCATCTGGGTGTAGCCGACGCTGGCCAGGTGCGCGGTGAGGGTTTCGATGTCGACCTCTTCGCCGCGGCGCAGGGTGACGGCCAGGCCGGCGTAGTAGTCGCGGTCAAAGAGCTTGAGGGCGGCGGCCTCGACTGGGGCGATGAGGATGGAGGACTGGCCGGTGGCCAGCTTCCACAGGGCGGCGGCGCGCTGCTCCTGCACGGCGGGATGGGGAGAGAGGTTTTCGAAGGGCAGCACGTCGTGGGCGGGCAGGCGGACGACGCGGGCGGGGTCGATGGCACCGGTCAGTTCGCAGCCGGCGCGGAGCATGGGCTCCAGCGCCTCGGCGGCCTTGTTGTCGGCCACCACGACGACGACCGGCTGATTGGCGGCGCGCGCCATGAAGGGCAGATAGATGGCCCGCGCCGTAGCGGTCAGCCCGGAGACACGCCTGCGCCCCGCAGCCAGGCTCAGATGCCGGCGTACGCGTTCAAAACCGGAAGAGTGCTCCAGATCCGCAAAAATTTCGCGGACGAACGGGAGAATCATGTTGCTTCAGTTTAGCAGCGGAAGTGCGCGTCCGGCGAAAGGGGCAAGTTGAGAGCGCGAGCAGAAATCCGTTCCTGGGTCACCGTATTTTAAAGTCTGCGAATATCTTTCAGCAGCACCAGCAGGTGCAGCGGGTCGGCCGGGGAGGGTGCGAAGTCGAACTGCTCGTAATAGCGCCGCGCGTGCTCATCTTTGGCGTGAACGGCGAGCGCGCGGATGCCGGCAATCTCGGCGGCTTGCAGGGTGCGCAGCATGGCGTCGCGCAGCAGCGCGCGGCCCACGCCCATCTTTTGCCAATTCTTATCGACGG